>Ga0222719_10001630_pt1 | contig 21541 bp, 32 predicted proteins | sample C33_34DmetaG_FD_165039 | JGI IMG/M metagenome (GOLD analysis project Ga0222719, IMG submission 165039) | Estuarine water microbial communities from San Francisco Bay, California, United States - C33_34D | ecosystem: Environmental > Aquatic > Marine > Unclassified | place: USA: California...
CAGAGATATGAGAAGGAAAAATCTAAAAGTATTGAACGAGAGATATCCATTCTCGACAACAACCAGATGGCTATCAAGATTGCAATGAACTCTTTCTATGGAGCGTTAGCAAATAAATATTTCAGATATTTTGATCAACGTGTTGCAGAGGCAATAACTGTATCAGGTCAGTATACTATTCGATGGGCTGAGAAGATTCTTAATGAATATCTAAACAATATACTGAAGACTAACGAAGACTATGTGATTGCGATTGATACCGATTCTGTGTATCTCAACATGAGTCCATTGGTACAGAAGATACTACCAAATGAGACAAACAAGACAAAGATCGTAGACTTTCTAAACAAAGCATCAGGAGAAATTGAGAAACATCTAGATAAAGGATATCAACATCTTGCTGACTATATGAAAGCACCACAACAGAAGATGGTGATGAAACGTGAAATCATCGCCGATAAAGCCATCTGGACAGCGAAGAAACGATACATTGCACATGTATGGGACAGTGAAGGTGTGAGATTTGCTGAACCAAAGTTGAAAGTGACTGGTATTGAAGCCGTTCGTTCTTCTACTCCGCAGATAGTCAAAGAATTGATTATGGATACACTGAAGAAGGTGGTAACTCAAAGTGAAGATGAAGTTCAGAAATGGATTGAAGAGTTACGAGAAAAGTGGATGGATCTAACACCAGAAGAAATCGCCTTCCCTCGTGGTGTATCAGATGTTCGAAAGTTTGAAGATAGCTCAAGTCTATATAAATCTGGTACACCAATTCATGTTCGTGCTGCTTTATTGTACAATGACCAACTGAAAAAACTTAAATTGACTGGTCAGTATGAACAAATTCAATCTGGTAACAAGATGAAGTTTCTATATCTGAAAATGCCAAATCCTATCATGGAGAATGTTATAGGATTTGTAACTGTGTTGCCAAAAGAGTTTGAGTTGGCACAATATATTGACTATGATACTCAGCTTGAGAAAACTTTTCTAGATCCAGTCAAAATTATTCTTGATGCTATGGGTTGGAATGCTGAGAAACAAAACAACTTGGAGGATTTTTTTACTTGACAAAAAATAAAATCTTTGGTATTATATAAACATGATGAACGAAGGAGTGAATGAAATGTCAACAGATCTGAGTATGCTTTTTGAAAACAATGGTGGACCTATCAGCCCTATCCAACGCAAGGTTGATCCTTGGGTTGGAACTCTGTATGAAAATTACGTTTTTCTGAATAACAATCAGAAGGGTAGCTTCGGAGAAGAGGTAGTATCTGCGTATTTTGAAAAGATTCTGGGTATTAGGGTTAACCCCCGTGAGAATGCCGGCCATGACTGTATCATCGGTAATGAGAAGGTTGAGATTAAGTTTAGTCTTGCCCAACAGTTACCGAACAACGGAAATGCGACGAAGCATAACCAGTTTATGCTGAATCACGTATCTGTTGGAAAGGATTGGGACCGATTAGTATTCTTTGGTATTAACATGAACAATGAAAATGTACATTTTTGGTTCACTAAGGAAGATTTTACCAATCGTTATCGCGAGTTAGAGCTTTTCAGCGCCCAACAGGGCGGCGATAAGCTTGATAATGACGATTGGATGTGTTCCAAGATTGCGCGGACGCCACGTTCTCGGTCACGATATTTTCTTGTGGACCAGGATTGGGTTTACCCAATGGAATCTTGGTAACAATTAATAAGAGGATAAGTTGAATGGAAAAAACAATTTTACATAATGGAAATTGTTTGGATGTTCTTAAAACAATGGAGGAAAATAGTGTAGATAGTATTGTCACTGATCCACCTTATGGCATTAACTTCATGGGTAAGAAGTGGGATTATGACGTTCCATCAGTAGAAATTTGGCAAGAGTGTTTGCGTGTTCTAAAACCCGGTGGATATCTACTCGCATTCTCAGGAACACGAACGCAACACCGTATGGCAGTTCGTATCGAAGATGCTGGATTTGAAATTCGTGATATGATTGCGTGGGTGTATGGGAGTGGTTTTCCGAAGTCTCATAATGTCAGTAAAGCGATTGATAAAACTGCAAAAGACGATTCTAAGAAATGGGAAGGTTGGGGTACAGCACTTAAACCTGCCCTAGAGCCAATCACTGTTGCTCGTAAACCATTAGAAGAAAAGACTGTCGCTAAGAATGTCTTGAAGTATGGCACTGGCGCTATCAATATTGATGAGAGTAGAGTTGGTAAAGGTGCTAAAAAATGGAACAAACCTAAAGGCGGAATATGGAAAACCGAATCAGAAATCAAGGCTGTTCTTATAGATAATCCTCTGGGTCGTTTTCCCGCCAATCTTATTCACGATGGATCTGATGAAGTGACGGAATTATTTCCATCTGATAAAAATTCCGTTGCACGGTTCTTTTATGTACCCAAAGCATCAAAGAAAGATCGCAATGACGGATTAGAATCCTTTGAGGAAAAGACAACGGCATCAGCAGAGTTTAGACCAAATCATATGGAGAAAGCAGAGAACGGTGAAGACGGCAGTCCATATGGTCGTTGGACACCAACAAAGAACAATCATCCTACAGTCAAGCCAACTGACTTGATGCGTTATCTTGTCAATATGGTTACGCCAAAGGGTGGCACAACTCTTGATCCGTTTATGGGTAGTGGGTCAACAGGACGTGGAGCGATGATTGGAGACTTCAACTTCATAGGCATTGAACTTGACTCAGACTATTATGAAATCGCAAAGGCAAGAATAGAAGCAACCAAAAAAGAAGAATCTTTATCTTTAGAAAAATTTGTTGGAGAGACTAATGGCTAATAAAAACATATGGGACGATATGGATATGACCGGATGGACTTCTGGTCTTACAGCCGTTGATGAGGACACATATCGTAAGAAGGTCATTGAAGAAGAAGACTTGGTTAGAGCAGATAAACCTGCTCTTGCTGCTAAAGATGATTTGGCATCGCTTGAACAACGACTTGAAAGAAAGTTAGATAGTTTAAGAAATATGGAAAAAAAAGTTGACACATTACTTAGTTTGATATATGATAATGATGCCATCGTAGAAGAACGAAAACAACTAGCAGACAGTGTTGCCAATCAGAAAGTGAATGAGATGGCAAAGATTGTTATGCCGCTGCTTTCAAGTTTGTATAGGACACAAAACCAGGAGTATATCCATTGGCCTGATCGTGGTCCTATCATTCAAAAACAAATGGAAAAAGTTGAAGCGATTCTAAATGGATCTTTTTTTGAGGAGAAATAATGTCTGATTTTTTTAAACAAATCGTGAAGGAACTCAACGATGAAAACACTCATCTTTTATCCGATGGTGGTAATTCTTCTGAGTTTTCTGGGTGGGTTGATACTGGGTGTTTCATTCTTAATGCTCTTATCAGTGGCAGTCTTTACGGCGGTGTGTCAAATAACAAAATCACTGCTCTCGCTGGCGAAGAAGCAACGGGAAAGACTTTCTTTGCTCTAGGAATGGTCAATAACTTTTTACAAAAAAACGATCACGCCGGAGTAATCTATTATGATACTGAAGCAGCAGTAACACAGGAAATGATGTCTACTCGTGGTATTGACATTCATCGTATTGTTGTATCTGAACCACAAACAATTCAGCAGTTTCGACATAATGCGTTACAAGTTTTAGAAAGATACACAGAACACAAAAATAATAGACCACCAATGATGATGGTTCTTGATTCTCTCGGTCAATTATCTACAACAAAAGAAATGGAAGATAGTACCGAGGGTAAAGAAACTCGGGATATGACCAAGGCGCAAGTAATTAAGGCTGCGTTTCGTACTCTAGGTCTACGTTTATCTAAAGCGCAGGTTCCGATGATTATTACAAACCATACATATGATGCAGTTGGTTCTTATATACCAACGAAAGTAATGTCTGGTGGTTCTGGTCTAAAGTATACCGCTTCTACAATTCTTTTTCTTTCAAAGAAAAGAGATAAAGATACTGAAAAGGATGAAGGTAATCTAATCAAAGTTACCACACAAAAGTCACGTTTTACCAAGCCAAATAAGACGATTGAGGTACGTTTGAACTATACGACTGGTTTGGATCGTTACTATGGTCTCCTTGAACTTGCTGAGAAGTACGATGTTATAAAGAAGGTATCAACTCGTTATGAGTTTCCTGATGGATCTAAACATTTTGCTAAAGCAATTAATACAGACCCTGAGAAGTTTTTTACAGAAGATATTATGGAAAGACTAGAACAGGCTGCTGCAAAGGAATTCAAATATGGAGAAGAAAGAGAACTTTTTGGCGATTACGGAGAAACAGATCAGAGTGAGACGGATAGTGCCGAAGATTGATCTTGAAGAATTTTCACAGTATAATGATACTTATGAGATAGCAGATCATCTAGATGATGGTAAATCAACTGTACCTATTAAGTTGACAGACAAACGTTATAATGGTACAATCATTAGATACAATACAATATCTGTAAAAGAAATCGATAAAAAAGACGAAGCAACTTTGAAATTTGATTTTGATTTCGTAGAAAATCCACATAAATTGACTGAAAATAATATTCATTTCAATAATCATCTTGGTGGAATTCTAGTACATATTATCATCACTGCTTTGAATGAAAAGGAAGAAAATGAGACTGGAAACACAGATACTGAGTCATCTCATTCACAACGAGAATTATTCGAGGAAAGTTCTTCCATTTCTTAAAGATGAGTATTTCAATGATTTCACAGAAAAAACTCTGTATCGATATATCAAGAAACACGTTGAAGAATACAACACTCTACCGACTGTAGAGATTCTTGGTATCACACTTGATAATGATGAAGTAGACGAAAGCGACTTCGAACCATGTATCAAATATCTTTCCCAACTCACAGAACGTGAGATTGATGAACAATGGCTGACTGACAGGACAGAAAAGTTCTGTCAGGAACGTGCTATTCATAATGCTATCATGAAATCCATTCATATTATGGATGGAAAAGAGAAGGAGACAAAGGGCGCAATTCCAGAAATTCTTTCCGAAGCTCTCTCTATTAGTTTTGATAATCACATTGGTCATGATTGGCTAGAAGACTTCTCCGACCGTTATGACTTCTATCATAAAATAGAAAATCGTATTGCGTTTGATCTAGACTATCTTAATAGCATTACTAAAGGTGGGCTTCCACAGAAAACTTTAACTTGTATTCTTGCTGGCACCGGTGTCGGAAAATCTCTTGCTATGTGTCACTTTGCGGCTGCTAATTTAATGGATAATCGTAAGGTTCTCTATATCACAATGGAGATGGCAGAAGAACGGATTGCTGAACGCATCGATGCTAATCTTCTAGATGTACCATTGAAAGAACTAGAAGAACTACCTAAAGCAGCATATATGAAGAAGGTTGATAGAGTTAGAGATAAGACAGAAGGTAGATTGATTATCAAAGAATATCCTACTGCCACTGCTGGTGTCGGGCATTTTAGACATCTACTGAATGAACTTCGTTTGAAAAGAAACTTTGTTCCAGATATCGTGTATGTTGATTATCTCAATATCTGCGCTTCTATGCGATTAAAGTATGGTGCTAATGTCAATAGTTATACATATATCAAATCAATTGCTGAAGAGATGAGAGGATTATCTGTAGAGAAAAACATCCCAATCGTCACGGCAACTCAAACTACACGGTCTGGTTATACAAACTCTGATCCTGGGCTTGAAGATACATCTGAGTCTTTTGGACTACCTGCTACTGTAGATTTGATGTTTGCTTTGGTCACTAGTGAAGAGTTAGAAAATCTCAATCAGATTATGGTCAAACAGTTGAAGAATCGTTTTAACGACCCAACCGATAAAAAAAGATTCGTCGTGGGGGTTGACAGAGGTAAGATGAGATTATATGATGTAGAACAATCAGCACAGGAGGAAATGATTGATGATCGCCCTATAATGGATAATACCGACTTTGGTGACAGATATGAAAACGATTTTAAGAAAAAATTCGCAGCATTGAGGTGAGAGAGATGTATATTTTTGAAGAATATCCGATTGAAGATGGAAAGAAACCACATTATGGAATTCGTGAATTCGATGGGATCTTGGGTGAAGACAGAATTATTGCTTATGGAACTGATGAGAACAAATTAAAGAGGGTGTTTCGAAATTTGAAACGAAGTGGTGGATTCGAAAATATGACACCAAAATTTTTCAAAACCGTGCATTTTTTTGGTTGAAAAAAAATAAAATCTCTGGTATTATATAAACATCATGAACAAAGGAGAAAGAAAATGAAAGTACTAGTCAACGAAGTAGAGAACGAGGGTCTTGATTCTCTTCTGGGGCAAACCGTTACGCTATGGTGCGGCGTGTACATCTACACCGGCAAGCTGGTGGGGGTGAATAGCACCTGCGTTAAGCTAGAAGATGCGATGCTTGTCTATGAAACGGGGGAATTCACCTCTACAAAGTGGAAGGAAGCTCAATCGCTCAGTACCGATAGCTGGTACGTGCAGGTCCAGTCTATTGAAAGCTTTGGCGTTATGAACAAGTCATAGTGACGAAGCGGGATAGCTACTTGCCTAGATCCGGGTCAGGGCCAGGGTCTGGGTCTGGGTCTGGGTCTGGGTAGGGAGGTAATTATGACAAGTGGCTATTGGTCTAGGACTAGGTCTAGGACTAGGACTAGGTCTAGGTCTGGGTCTAGGTCTAAGTCTTGGTCTGGGTCTGGGTCTGGGTCTAGGTCTTGGTCCGGGTCTTGGTCTGGGTCTTGGTCTTGGTCTAGGTCTGGGTCTAGGTCTAGGTCTGGGTAGGGAGGTAATCATGATAACTACTCGACAGAAGGTTAGGTCTGGGTCTTGGTCTGAGTCTGGGTCTTGGTCCGGGTCTGGGTCTTGGTCTGGGTCTTGGCCTTGGTCTGGGTCTGGGTCTAGGTCTAGGTCCTGGTCTAGGTCTGGGTCTTGGTCTTGGTCTAGGTCTTGGTCTGGGTTTAGGGCTAGGTCTAGGTCTGGGTCTCGGTCTAGGTCTGGGTCTTGGTCTAGGTCTGGGAGTATATAAGAGTGGTGTATCTGTTGTTTAGGGACAATTTTTCCCTTGACAAAAAATAAAATTCCTGGTATTATATAAACATGATGAACGAGGGAGTCAATCAGATGTTTCGTATCGATCAGACCACCGTCCAAGCACATTTTGCCATGTTGAATGCCATGCATTTTGATGGTGAATTGTACGTAGACGAGTTCTGGATTGATGAATCAGATGACGATTTCTGTGGTGTAGATGAAGTGGATGGTGAGATTGTCATTGGCATGTGTAAGGAATACGACGATGAACATCAGTTCATTTGTCTCCTTGCTCATGAAATGACTCATGTTTGGCAGATCCAGAATGGATACGATGGTGGGCATGATGGTGAGTTTCTGACCGTTGCGAAACGATTGGAAAAGAGTGATATATATATCTAAAGGAGATCGAGAGAGATGACAGTTTCAGTGTTCTCTGCGGCTAAGCGTCTGTGTGAGCTAAACGATTGGTCAATATCAAATTTAGAGCTTCAAAAGCTGCTCTATTTGGCTCACATGGTTCGGCTTGGTCGGACCGGCGAGCCGTTGATAGATGGCGGTTTCGAAGCCTCGAACTATGGTCCCGTCCAGCCGTCGCTGTACCACCGCGCGAAAGTTTTTGGTTCAGATCCCGTGGGCAATGTATTTCACACCGCTGGACCAGTCGTCCCTGGTCAGGACCTAGACGCGATTCAAGAAATCTCCGAACAGTTGAAAGGTGCGGCGCCAGGGAAACTGGTTGCGATCACGCATTGGGAACAAGGCGCCTGGGCAAAGCACTATCATCCTAGCTATCGTGGTATGCCGATCCCGAACGAAGACATCCAGCAAGAGTATTTGGACAGGATGGTGAGTTTCTGACCGTTGCGAAACGATTGGAAAAGAGTGATATATATATCTAAAGGAGATCGAGAATGTACGAAGATATTCTCAAAGCACTAAGGGAGTCACTTCTTCGTGGTGGAGATGACTTCGATATCGTAGAACGGGCATCGATTCGTTCTATGTCTCCTCGTATTAAGGTCAAGGAAATCTATGACCATATGGTATATGAGGATAAGCAACGAGAGGCATCGTAAACACTATCGATAGTCTCGGAAATGCCCAGCTAGTTTTCTCCTGTTGCGCTAGTTGGGCATTTTTTTCTTGACAAAAAACAAAATTTCCATTATAATTTATGAATGATGACAAAAATCTCGTACATTGAGAAGGGTAAAGATTCCTGGAATCTTGTCGTTCTTAGTCTTGATAAGAGTGATGAGAAGACCGAGATATTTTCGTATCAGACAAAAAAAGATGCTGAAGATGCAAAAAAGTTGTTGACAAAAATTAATTCTTTTGTTATGATATAAACATGATGAACGAAGGAGTGAATGAAATGTCTCTAGTAGGTCATAGTATCGGTGAATTGACCAGTGTCAAGTTTTCTGAAATGCGGAAGACTCGGGTTTCCGAAAGTGGCGCTAAGTATGTTGTCTGGTTTGAGTTGACTGAGACTGGTAATCTGGTTGAGTTAGATACCGACTCGGTGGAACATTCCAAGACTCTGATTGATGCTTGGTTAGGTCACGATCCTGATATGCGGTTTCTTACTGCTTCGTATCGGAAGGTCAAGACTGATGGTAGTCTTGGAAAGTGTGAAGAGATTATCAACAGGGATTTCGATTATCTCGATCTGGATTTGTGAGGATGAGATGCGTAACTACATCGCGAAAGATTTACGGACTCCAAAGTACCGTAAACGTGTAGTGTCTTCCAAAAAACACTACATCCGTAAACTCAAACATAAAGGTGAGTTATCATGAACTCAATTGTGTCGTTTGTAGTAGGTTGTATCGTTGGATACGTTGTAGCGACTAATCCTGAAATAGCAAATCACGCTGGTGATTTGCTTCAATCTGCTGGAACTCTAGTGAAGGGAAATATCCAATGAAGTACGTAGTGAAGCTGAAGTACAACGGAACTGACAATCGTATCTTTGACAATCCGAAGGATGCAGTTGATTGTTATCAGAAACATTTGAAGGATCTTGATATGCCCTCTTTGTGGGGTAGTCTTGAAAGCAAGATTGAAGAGATGCAATGGATCGAAAAGTTGCAAATCATTGAAAATAAGTGTTGACAAAAATACCAAAGTTTGGTATTATAACTATACTGAATGAAACGAGCTAACAAGGAGATACATCATGGCTCAAAACACGCAAATGACTCGGGTTCAAAGGGTACAATGGCTGGAGGAAGTTTACATCAATACGGTCCTCCCAGAACTTCGCGCACCTGGAAATTTACTACAGTCTCACACTGCGGCTTGTGATTTCGTACTCAAGAAGCGTTCGGCCGAAATACTAGAGGTGTTTCCGGCTTGGAAGAATCTGCCTGATAATTTGCATACTCCAAAGCAGGACCCGTCTCGAACGAAGGTCACCAAGGGTGCGGCCGCCCGGATGGTGTTGCCGGGTCTCTATAAGAAACTCCAAGGTCTGATGCAAGGATAATAAGGAAACTGGCAGGAATTTATCCTGCCAGTTGCTTATTTTTCACTTGACAAAAATACCAACCTTTGTTATGATAACTATACTGAATGAAACGAGCTAACAAGGAGATACATCATGGCTCATATGGTTGAAACGATGGCGTACGCTGGTGAAGTTCCGTGGCATGGTCTGGGTAAGAAGGTTCTTCCCGATCTGACTCCAGAACAAATGCTTTACGAAGCTGGTCTTGACTGGACCGTAGAGAAGATTCCGGCGTTTGCTGAAGTCAATGGCGAAAAGGTCGCTGTTGGTAAGTCTGTTCTGGTTCGTTCCAGTGACAACAAGATTCTCGATGTCGTTGGTGACGATTGGTGTGAGACTCAGAACGCTGAAGCGTTTGGTTTCTTCGCCGACTTCGTTAGTGAAGGTAACATGGAGATGCATACTGCTGGTTCACTTCGTGGTGGTCAGATGGTGTGGGCTCTTGCTAAGGTAAAGGATGAGTCGTTTGAACTGTTTGGTAAGGATCGTGTTGATTCTTATCTGCTGTTCTCTAACCCTCATATGTATGGTAAGAGCATTGATGTTCGGTTCACTCCGATTCGAGTGGTTTGTAACAACACTCTGACACTTTCTCTTAGTGAGGGTAGTAAAAATGGTGTCAAGGTTTCCCATCGGACTAAGTTCAACTCTGAACAGGTTAAGGAAACGATGGGTATCGCCTCGTTCAAGTTGACCGAGTATAAGAAGCAAGCTGAGTTTATCGCTTCGAAGCGGTTCACTGAAGAGTCAAAGGTAGAATATCTTGAGCGCCTGTTTCCTGTTCTTGGTGAAGCCAAGCGTAAGGAACGGTCGAAGTCTGCTGCTGCAGTCCTAGACATCCTTGACACTCAGCCTGGTGCTGAGATGGGTGAAGGAACGTTCTGGCAGTTGTACAACGGTGTTACCTACCATGTTGACCATCAGATGGGTCGTAACTCGGACAATCGGATGAACTCCGCTTGGTTCGGTGGTGGTGTCAAGAAGAAGCAAGAGGCTCTCGCCCTTGCTGTTGAGATGGCATGAGTAACGGGTTTTCAGAGGGAGAGTTCTATCGGACTCTCCCCCAACTCGTCACTGTAAGAGAGTCTGAAGACTCTATCATGGTCAAGTGGAATGATGGATCACAGAATATCTTTGAAAAGAATTCAGAGAAACATGAATGGTTTCGTAGACTGTTCATCAAAAACAAGGAGTATAGAGCATGATTGCAGCAGATTTTCATATGATGGGTAATCTAGAACGAATGGTTCTAGAAGATATGCATCAGTGGTTCGCTAAGGATGGAAAGGTATTGGTGTTTGATGACGTTGAGTCGGTGAAAACAAAGAGAACTGTGCCTTATAAGAAGGCAGTAGAATTATATTGGAAGGAGAAGATCTAATGAAAAAGTTAGAATTTGAAGTGGAAACAATTAATGCAGTTTTACAGTATCTTGGAAACCGACCATACAATGAAGTTAATCAATTAATTCAAAAGTTGTTTAACGAGGCACAGGGACAACTTTCTATGTCTGATAATTCGAATCAACTAGAGACTGATGAGAGTGAGAATGAGCGATCGTGACCTAAAGTTTCTGAACAACTTGTTCATTATGGCTAGGGATCTAGATGCAACGGGAGGCAGTCGTTTGGCTGCCTCTCTTGTTTATAAGAACAAGATTATCTCTTATGGTATGAATCTGAACAAGTCCCATACGTTTCAAGCAAATCATGCTAAGAACGATGAAGCGATCTATTGGCACGCGGAAACGAATGCTGTATATAATGGTTTGAAGACGGTTGGTAGTGATTTAGATCCTACAAAGAAAGAATTGGCTGGAATGACTCTTTATGTTGCAAGAGCAAAGCATCCATCCGGTAATAGTGAAGGATGGATTTGGGGTAATAGTAAGCCTTGCATTGGTTGTATGTCTTGTCTTTATAAATATGGTATAAAGCGAATTGTCTATTCAATGGATGAGACAGGACACTACGGAGTTATTAATAATGTTTGATTTATGGGGTGGAAATCGAGAAGAAAATATTAGAGAGGCAAAGAATATGGTGCTTAGATTTAGACAGTATAATGATTTACAAGAAGGTGAAAGGGTTAATACTACCCAAAATGCCTCAGTAACCGAATTATTTCCAGCAATTGCTTTTAACTCAAATAAGAAACCAAGTACAGTAGAAGAATTTAAGAAATTTATTTATACATTAGATATTAATTCTCCACAGGTTAAAAAGTCATGGGATCCTAAAGATCAAGAAAAAGTAATAGAAACTATTTCAAAGCTTTCTTCTATGGAAGAAAGATTCGTTAAAACAAAAATGGAAAATGCTATTGGTGTTGTTAATTTTTTATATGAACTTCATGCAACAAAACCTATTAATAAAGTTGTATGGGGGTATAGAGTAAAACCTAGAGGGGTACCTAAAAATCATGCTGGTGATATTTTTGTTTTTTTCAAAGATAAAGACGTAATTGGTGTTAGTTTAAAAGCCGGTACTGCAAAATCAAAAGAACCCCTTAAAAATACATACGTTGGAAAACAATATAGAAAATTAAAAATTGATACAAAAGATTTACAATATGATTTGTGGGATAAAGTCTATTCTAAATTGCCTGGTATAGAAGAAGTTGCAACAAAAGATAATTATGTTAAAAACTCTAAAGTTACAAAACTTTATATTGATTATTTTGTAGAGAATGAAACTGAAGCAAATAAATTATATCATGAAATGTTAGTAGTTTGTAGAGAACATTTTTGTAAAGTTATTAATGATCTGGATACTGATACATTTATTAAATGGGTTCAGGATACTTTTAATTTACAAAGAAAAGAAGAAAAAGTTCCATTAATTTTAGTTAAAGCAGTTAAAATGACAGCCGAACAAAAGAGTGATGATATTGTTGATATGATGCCCCTTGTCACAAATCATCATGCGTATCTTAATAAAAAATCTGTACAAGAATATTTAATTGATATTCACTCCCCTAGTGATAAGAAAACTATGAAAATGGCTATTCGTTCTTCCAGAGGAGTTAGACCAGAAAAAGGAACAAGCGGTCAAGGTAGACTTGGACAATATCTAGAATTAAAAATGCTATATAACGGAGTTATCAATTAGGAGTTTTACCAATGGCAATGTTAGGTGCTAACGAGTCTAAATTTAACAAACCATATTTAGAAATGGTAGCAAGCAATATACGAGGCAACAAACCAATCAAATTCAAAGATGGTACATTCACAATTGATGCTAAAGATAGTAACATGAAGGCTTTGATTGTTGCCATAGACAAAAAGAATCAATCTGGTGTAGACAGAATTTTAAAATCTGGATCCAAATATGTCCCAGTGTTTGTTACCACAGATGGAAAGATATTCACTTGGTCTCAGATAGATAAAAGTCCATTCTCAGGTATCGCAAAGAAATCTGATGGTGTCACTACTGCTCAACAAGAACGTGCTTCGATGTATGCAATTGAAATGGGATTAAACAAGAACGGTTATAGAGATAAGTCTATGTTTCTAAAAGACTGTTATGATGGTCTCAAGAAACGTTACCCTGATATGGATGGTATATGGGAAGAAGGATTCTTTCAACAACAGATAACTGTTGCTAGAGAGATTCCAAACAATTCAAACTATTCATACTCTCGTGATGATGGTTTTATGGAAGATATCAGCAAATTGGTTAAAGAGTTTGGTATTAAGAAGAAAGATACATGGAATCCAGCCGATATATGGATAGTTGAAAAACCAAAAGAACAGATGAAGAAACTCAAAGCATGTAAAAGTCTTGGTGAGTTGAACGCTGAGTTGCGTACCATGTTCAACAATCATATGGTTGTCGGAATATCGCTTAAGAAACTTTCCGGAAAAACAGCCCTATGGGAAGTGGTCAACGTTGATCTAAGCCAATTTGAGAATAAAACTTCTTATGTACTAGGTGATGTTAAATGCAATCTTAAACAAGATGGTGCAACCGATAGTATAGTATTCGTCAAGAATGGTTCAAATGTTGTTGGCAAATTTCAGATACGACAAAACTCGGCAGGAATGGCAAACCTCAAGGTAGAGGGAACTGCACAGGGACAAGGAGCCGCACGACTTGGTAAGGTTCCATTGGAAATGCTCAAAGATCTCATGAAGGATTATAAAATCAATTACAATAACGATCACAATAAGTTTCCTAAGACTGGCAAAGACTTCATAACAAAACAAAACAAGTATGTAAAAATGTTCAATGCCATTCATGGAAACACAGATACAGGAATTCAGAAGACAGACTTTGTGTTCAATATCGTCGATATGTATAACAAAAAAAATGATATTGCTGTTAGTAAGTTGATGCAAATTGAATTTTTATATGAAATGTATCGTTTGAGTAAAACCAAACTAAACGATTTTGTGACAAGTATGTATTTCTTGGCACAAAAGAAAGGTCCTCAGTTTGGACCATTCGGTAAGTTGTATTAAATTTTATACAATAGAAAACGGAAATAAGAAGATGATTAAATTCAAACAACACCTAACAGAATCCAAAGAGGGTAAAAATGTTCACTTGGAGCATATCGAAGATCTCGTCTTTAATGAAGGGGTTACTGGAACACGTCGAGCTATTCTTTTTCTCCGCAGCGTTCGTGATATGCTTAGTGGTTCCTCTTCTAAATCTATTAACATTACAACTAAGTGGGATGGCGCTCCTGCCATTTTTGCAGGTGTGGATCCAGAAGATGGTAAGTTCTTTGTAGCGAAAAAAGGTCTATTCAATATCAATCCGCAGATGTTTAAATCTGTTGACGATATCAAGAAAGAAGGAATGTCATCAGCACTAGAAAGTAAGTTCGTTACTGCTTTCACAGAATTCTCCAAGTTAGGTATCAAGTCTGGTGTCTATCAAGGCGATTTGATGTTTACCAGTGAAGACCTATCAAAAGAAAAGATTGAAGGTCAAGACTATCTTACATTCCAACCAAACACTATCGTCTATGCAGTTCCTATGGGTACTCCTCTAGCAAAGACAATTCGTAGAGCAAAGATTGGTATTGTCTGGCATACTACATATACTGGCAAGACAATCCAGAGTATGAAATCTTCTTTTGGTAAAGGTATTGTCAATAAGATGAAATCTGTGCCTTCAGTGTGGATGGACGATGCTACATATAAAGACGTATCTGGTACCGCCACTTTCACAGAGACAGAGACAAAACAACTGACCAGTATTCTATCTCAGGCTGGTAAATTATTCCAAAAATTACCAGCGGCTGCACTAAACGATATTGCTGGAGAGGACGAGTTTCTAATTCGTCTCAAAGCATTCAATAACTCTAAGGTACGTGCTGGCAAATCTATTGTCAGTTCTCGGGCTCATGTAAACGAGTTAGTCAAGTATTTCAGAGAATACTATGAGAAAGAAGCATCAAAGAGAAAGTCACCAAAAGGTCAACAAGACCAATTGGAAAAGATGAAAAAGTTGATGATTTATTTTGACAAACATCAAAAAGATCTGTATACTATCTATGATGTCGTAATTCTTCTGACAAAGGCAAAGGAAATGATTGTCAATAAACTGAATCAAGCAAGTTCACTGCCAACATTTTTACGAACCTCTGCGGGATTTAGGGTAACCAATCAAGAAGGTTATGTAGCAATTGATCATTTAGAAGGTGGTGCAGTGAAACTTGTAGATCGTATGGAATTTAGTAAAGCAAACTTTTCAGCGGATGCGATAAAAGGATGGCAGAAGTAAACAATAGAGGATACACAGAAAGAGAATGGTTTCGTATTGTAGGTTGGAGTTCAGTACCAGAGGAGTATAAGTATGTACCCAGTTCAGATAACAGAGTCAGCGAAGACGTATCTGACGAACATGAAAAAGAAACACAATAAAAAGTACATTCATTTATCGGTAGACAGCGGCGGTTGTAGTGGGTTTCAATACAAATGGGACTTTGCTGATACTGTAGAGGAAGGCATGTTGATAGATGACATTATTGTACTTGACAATCTGGCTGAGTTTTACGTTATTGGTTCTACTGTAGATTATGTAACAGAACTCGGTGGTTCTTATCTAAAGGTGGTCAATCCGAATAGTAAAGCCCAGTGTGGTTGCGGAGAAAGTTTTAACGTTTAATTTTTATAAATATGTTCAGGTAAGTCTAAGGAAAACCCTGGAGATAAAATGAGTAAGACAGTTTTCGCCTTTGGGCGCATGAATCCCCCAACAATCGGACATGAAAAACTTGCTGATAAAGTTTACAGCGAGGCTAAACGTCGTGGGGCAATGCCACATATATTTCTTAGTCATACACAGAATGCTAAGAAAGATCCTCTTCCATACAATACGAAAATTGATATTGCCAAGAAGTCGTTTGGCAAAGCCGTCACTAAGTCTTCTGCCAAGACTATCATTCAGGTGATGCAAGAACTAGAGAAAATGGGACACACAGAAGTTATTCTGGTTGCTGGTAGTGATCGTGTTCCTGAGTTTAAAGCATTTCTAGCAAAGTATAACGGCAAAGATTATAACTTTGATAAGATTGAAGTTGTGTCTGCTGGAGAACGAGATCCAGACGCTGAAGGTGTTGCTGGTATGTCTGCTTCTAAACTTCGTGGTATTGCAAAAGCAGGCGATTATGACACATTCAAACAAGGGATGCCATCTAAACTAAGAGAAACTGATAAGAAGAAAGTTTATGACACTATTAGATCTGTAATGGAGTCTGTTGAAGAAGAATGGGAAGATATTTCCGATGAAGAACTGGATGAATTATTTGATGAAATAATGGATGACGATTGGCAAGATGATATTGATTGGTCCGTAGAAGGTCCTATTACATGTGATGACGATTTAATGTCAGAGGAAAGAAAACCTTTAACATTACAACAAAGAATGAAAAAACGTTTACAGATGAGACGACTTGCACCTATTATTGCAAGAAAAAGAAAAATTACTCTACGTAGAATGGCAAGAAGAACGCAGTTAGTTAAAAGATCAAGAAAAGCAGCAATCTTATTATTAAAGAAAAGAGTTGCTGGTGCAAAAGGCAAACAATATAGAACACTATCACCTTCAGAAAAGATTGGTATTGATAGATTAGTAGCAAAGAAACTACCATTAGTTTCTAGAATAGCAAAAAGACTGCTTCCAAAAATTGTAAAAAAAGAACAAGAAAGATTTCGTAATCTTAACAAAAATGAACAGTTTGATAACTATATCAATGAACTTTATTTCAAAGTAGACGTAGAAGGTATGCCTACGGTCTATATGGATGCACCTAGTGCCTCTACTATTCGTAGCAAGCTTCGTAAAGTTATTAGAAATCCAGAAGAAAACATTCATGATATTGAGAGAGTAGAAAGGGCAGATATTGTAAAAGCGTTCCGTCTAAGAGCGCAAAATCCTGGTGCGCCATTAGAAGTAGATGAAGAAACACTTTGGGAAGAAGTCGCCCAAGATCCTGATGTTAAAGACAAAGAAGGAACTCAACCTAAGAAATATTATTCTGGTTTGAAAAAGTCTACAAAAGATGCTAGAGATACGCATTTCAAAAAAAGTGCTAAAATGGATGATGATAATCCAGCGGCATATAAGCCAGCTCCCGGCGATGCTGGTGTTGAAACCAAACCATCTAAGTATACTAAGAAGTATAAGCAGATGTTTGGTGAAACAGTCACAACCAACCAGCTTTCTGATTTAGAAAAATTTGGTGATAGATTGTTAGATAAGTTTTACGAATCATATGAACTTGATGAAGGTTTAAACGATCCTGGTATATTCAAAGCAGTATTTTTAGCAGGTGGTCCTGGTTCTGGTAAATCGTTTATTGTAGGTAGAACTGGTTTAGTAGGGTTAGGTTTCAAATTAGTAAACTCGGATCCAATTTTTGAATTAGGTTTAAAAAATGCTGGATTGAATACAACTCCAGAAGATATCTACTCAACAAAAGGAAAAACTATACGAGATCGCGCTAAGGCTCTTACTAAAAAACAACATTCTTTATATATAAATGGTAGACTTGGTTTAGTAATTGATGGTACTGGTAAAGATTATCAAAAAATTCAAAAACAAAAAGAACAACTAGAAGCTATGGGTTATGAAACTGCTATGATTTTTGTCAACACAGATGAAGATACAGCACTTAAAAGAAATCTTGAACGAGATAGAAGTCTTCCTGATGAAGAAGTGACAAAAATGTGGAAGTCTGTACAGAACAATTTAGGTAAGTTTCAGAATAGTTTTAAATCCAAATTCTTTATTGTAGATAATTCAGAAGGTTCTAATTTTGAAGCCGCTTCTACCTCTGTTTACAAAAAAATATCTGGATGGATGAAACAAGAACCACGTAATAAATTTGCACAAAACTGGATTAGTCAAGCTAAGTCTGCTAGAGACATCAATGAAGAGTTTGTGCAATATATGTATCTTGAAGAGAACTCTTTAGAAGGTCTACAGAAGAAAGCAGAGAAGTCTGGTATCTCTTATAGTATTCTAAAGAAAGTATATGATAGAGGTATGGCGGCGTGGCGTACAGGTCATCGTCCAGGTACTACACCACAACAATGGGCATATGCTCGTGTGAATTCATTTATCACCGGCGGCAAGACACGAACAACTGCTGATGCTGATTTGTGGAAGAATGTTCGTAAAGAAGAACTATCCATTGATGAGAAGTTCTCTCTTCAATTTGAAGAAGGTGGCGCTGGTGAGTATGGTAGTGATAAAGTAACCAAGAAGTATAAAAAAGATACTCCAGGTGAAACTAATGAAGGTGATGTTATGGATGCAACAAAAGCAAGACATGCCAGAGAAAAAGAAGACATTAAAAGAAAACACGATAGAGAAATGGATGCATCAAGACTTAGAGATGCCCGTACAAAGAATAGAATGACAAGTAGAAATGAAGAGTTTGAAAACTTATTTAAAAAAGACTTAAATGAATCTTTTGAGATGGCAACGACTTCTGGTATTGGTGTTACCTATTTCGCTAAAGATCTAGGTATTAAGACTCAAGCAGGATTTGCTTTGCATCCTTCAGTTTTAGTAGATGAGGAGGAGGAAGATAATGACGACATTTAAGAATCATTTAATTTCAGAATCTATTAAGTATCATATTGCAAAAGATATTCCTTTTGCCGAATCTATTTTTAGATATGGTTCAGAAAAATACTTTGAAGTAATTAATGAAGTTCGTAGAAGATATGAAGAAGAGGGTCTAGAACTTACACCTCTTGACGAAGATTTTCTTAATAGTGATATTGGAAATTTTGATGAAGTAGATGGTGTTGATGTTCCTCTAGACTTTCCTATGATAGATGAAGAAGAGACACCAGAATTAAACAAACCAAAAAGAGGTGGACCTAAGAAGTATTATGTTTATGTGAGAGATCCATCAACTAAGAATATTAAGAAAGTGACTTGGGGAGATACAACAGGGCTAAAGGTAAAACTCAATGATCCTGGAGCACGAAAGTCATTTGCAGCAAGACATAGATGTCATATGCAAAATGATAAAACAACAGCGGCGTATTGGGCTTGTCGTCTTCCTTATTATGCAAAGAGCCTTGGGTTAAGTGGCGGAGGCTCCTTCTTTTGGTAATATATACTGATAATGGTGATATTAGAACATTTGATAACCCAAATGAAGATGATTTAGTTTGGCATAGAGATAAAGAAAATAGACACATAGATGTATTAGAAGGTGAAGGTTGGTCATTACAATATGAAGATGAGTTACCAACTGAAATGCATGTAGGTGATGAATTTTATATACCAGAAATGGTATTTCACAGATTGATAAAAGGTTCAACAAAACTAGTATTAAGGTTAGAAAAATATGAAAAGTCTGGAAAACACTATAAGAAGTCTGTTTAGGGATGGGCACAGTTATCTACAAGAAGACGGACATACTGATGTTGTTAGTATGATTACTAAACTACAGTCTCTCGCTGAAGATGCTCAACAACTACAAGAAGTACTACAGGCTATGGACAAAGAGAGTTCACTACCAACTTGGCTAACAAACAAAATTGCAGTAGCCGGAGACCATCTAAACTCTGCTAGAGACTATCTAGTCAATCAGAGTGCAGGATAATATAAATAATAGAAAAACATAGAGGAAATAAAAATGTCTTACATTCTAACTCCCACAGGGCGTCGTTATCTTCGTGAAGAAACCGAAGTTGACCTTGATGAAGATGCTTCAAATTTCAAATCTGCTGTTGCTCGTATCAAGAAAGCAAAAAGTGCTAAAGATTTAGAGAAACTTGAAAAATCTTTTGAACGTGTATATAAACAAACGGGTGCGCTTACGGATAAAGAGTTTGGACAACTTGATGATATGATTTCCGACAAATTAGTAAAAATAGAAGAGAAAAAAGACGGCGAAGATGTTAAAGATACCATGCATGATTGTGCTACTCATGTAGTACATGAAGAATATGGCGAGGGTATTACTATCTCTGAACAACATGCGGATCCAGATGAGAATGGTCAAGTTGAGTGGTATACAGTTGTTTTTCGCAATGGTCTAACAGAGAAGGTTTCTACTAAAGACATTGAAATCACCAAATCCGAATCCCACATGCATAGTAAAAAGAAGAAATAAAATGTTCCCTAAGAATCTCTTTAATAGCCCCGATGATCTTGTTAAAGTCGTCACAGAAATTATGACGGGTAAAAGCAAGAAAGAAGCGTTAGATCCTGTAGATGCGAAGGCATTAAAGGGTTCTCATGCTGATCGTAAAGACAAAGACATTGATAACGATGGTGATGTAGATAGTTCAGATGAGTATCTACACAATCGTCGTAAAGCCGTAAAGAAGACAATGAAAGAAGCCACCAAGGTCAAAGAGAACGATGATAATGACGATGATGATATGGAAGATGACGAAGATGAAATGACCGGTGCTCAAAAGAACGATATGGATGGCGACGGTAAGAACGACAAAAAGAAAAAGAAAAAGAAAAATGATGAGTTAAGTGATAAACCTGACAAGATCGACACTAAACCATCAATGGACGATGCTCGTACAATGATGGCAAAAGAAGAAGTTGACCTTGATGAAGGATTAGCAAAACATATTATTAGAGGTGACAATTATGTTGGTGTTCCAGATCGTGTAGTTGCTTTAGCAAAACAAAAAGTTAAAAAAATGAATATATCTACTGTCGACGATCATAGTAAGGCAATGCACAAGGCACTTTCGGATCTAGGATGGCAAATGACTGTAAGTGGAAAGTATGTCAGAGAAGAAGTTGAACTTGATGAAGAACCAAAAACACTTAAACTCGCTCAAGATTCAGCAGTAAGAAATGCAGTTTCTAAAATTCATTCTTTGATGAAAGTTAGAAAAATTAGTCCTTCTCAAGCATACGCGGAATGGGAAAAGGGGACAACTTTTGGTCTTAAATTGAAAGCGCAAGTCAGAGATTCATTGTCATCGCTTCATGAAATGTCTGATGTTCAGATGAAGAAGCGTGAAGAAATTGTTAAAGGTATGAAGAAAAACAGTGGTGATCTGAAAAAACGTTATGGCGATCGTTGGAAAGATGTTATGTATGCAACTGCTACAAAACAAGCGATGAAAGAAGAAGTAGAAATTGATGAAGCTCGTGGACGGCCAAAGAAAGAAGATGATGTATCCTCTGATTCTAACTTTGTTATGCAAATGAGGAAAGCAATTTCTCTAAATGGTAATAAAGTAAACTTCTTAGACGGTTCGTCATCACAAGTTTCTAGTAGAGATGCACAACAATTTATGATAGCATATAATAAACAAAAATCTTCTATCGATAAAGGTAGATTAATGAGAAGCGCCCATAAAAGCTTGAAACATTTTAAAATGGCTCAACAAGGTAAAATTGAAAAGCCAAAAAATCCATTAGACTTAGATTGAGGAGAAAGTAATGTCAGAAAGTGAATTGAAAAAAATGTCAAAAAAAGAGTTAGAAGAACATGGTAGAACTATTGGTATTGAATTAGATAGACGCGAATCA
>Ga0222719_10001635_pt1 | contig 21463 bp, 20 predicted proteins | sample C33_34DmetaG_FD_165039 | JGI IMG/M metagenome (GOLD analysis project Ga0222719, IMG submission 165039) | Estuarine water microbial communities from San Francisco Bay, California, United States - C33_34D | ecosystem: Environmental > Aquatic > Marine > Unclassified | place: USA: California...
GTCACCGCGAAATCGAATGGCGTCTTCTTCCAATGCGTGGGTCACGATTACAACGAGCTCTTCCGAAGGATGAAGAACCTCGGAGGGGCGTGTTCCCGGAGGAATGTAAACGACGTGCTCCTCCGTGTTCTGAATGGTGCCTTTTCCTTCGCAAACGATACACTGGGCGTGATTCAAAATGAAGATGCCTTGACCGCTGCAACTGAAGCATTTCATCTCCGGAAACATTTGGTTGGTGCCTTTTCCGTAACACTCTCTGCACTGGATCACGTTTTTCTTGTGATTCGCCACGCCGGTTTGGGCGCACTCGGCGCATTCGCGCTGTTTTTTCACTTGCAGAGTTCGATAACATCCGTACATGATCTCCTTGGCGTTGATGGAAACCGTAAGTCGCTCCTGTTTGGCGTGAAAGGCGTACATCGATTGAAAGAGCCCGTCCATCGACGCGCGCGGAGCGGCCGTCTTCGTCTTCTCGAGCTTGCTGCGTTTTTCCGGATCGGTGAGCGTCTCGTAAGCTTCTTGTAACTCTTTGAACTTCTCCTCGCTTCCACCGTTTCGATCGGGATGATGCACCATCGCCAACACGCGGTACTGCTTTTTGATGTCTTCAAGGGTGGCGTGCTCGTCCACGTTCATGATTCTGAAGACGTCTTCTCTGCTTCGCGTCATTCGTTTGAAAAAAAAACTGAGACTTAAATTAGTTAATAAATTAAGAATCATTTGATGGACGAAGACGCGGTGTACCGAAAACATGTTGCGAAGAACTCGAGACGAATATTCAAACTTCACGAAGACTACACCCTTTTGGAGCTGAAGGAACGCTACAAGCAGCTACTGCGAACGCATCATCCGGACAAGGGAGGGGACCGAGAGTCCTTTTTATACATCACCGCTTGTTTCAAGCATTTGTATCGAGATTTGGAGCGTCGTTCCGAGAAAACCTTCGACGAGTTGAAGAAGGACGCGCGATCCGAAAGCACCTCCTTGCCGCCTCCCCCCAAAACCCTTATAGAGGATCGAGAGCACTTTTCCGAAAAGTTCAACGCGTTTTACGAAAAACACGGTATTCCGGATTCCGCGGTTCAAAGGGGGTATGAAGGGTTTATGAGCGAGGCTACGGTGCAGGCGGACGATCAGTCGAACTTCAAAGTACAAAAGTACCGCCCCCCTTCGCCCCAACACCTGTGCGGAAAAATGCACTTCATGACTTTGGGAGACAACCAAGAGGGGGATTTCTCGGGAAAGAACGACGTGAAGAACGGGCTTCAGTTCATGGACTACCGTCGCGCGCACACCACAAGTCGTTTGGTGGACGAGAGTCTATTGCAGGATCGCGAGAGTTTCAGTAGTTTGGAGGACATCAAGACGAAACGAGAAACGGCGAATTTCGAGATGAAAGAGGACGAGGAGCGAAGATACCACAAGGAGAATCGTTTGCAAACCAGAGACGAGCTGGAGAGGCAGGCTCGATTGAAACGCCACGACCAGAACATGTTCAAGCATTTTGATTCCGTGCGTCGTATGCAGATTGTGTGATGTAGCGCATGCGCCAGATTCGCAGGGTTTCTGTGTCTCCTCCGTGCTCTCCAACAAACACGTCCGACAACTCGAATGTGCGGTCGTCGAAAAAGACGATGTCGCTGATTTTTTTAAATTTAAGCACAGGGAAAGGATATTTGGAGGTGTTTTGGATCACCACAAAGAAGCCGTCTTGGATCCTTTGCGGTTTGTAGTTTCGCTTCAAGATGATCTTGTTCGAGGTGCACTTTTCCACCACGGACTTTATCTGGTGCTGTTGATCGGCGTTCGAGGTGCATATGAGAACACATGCGGCGTTGCGCGCTTTCAGCTTGTTCAGAAGGATGAACAGATTTTCGAATTTGGTCATGAGCCGATGAAACGTGTCGCACGGTTCGTTGGGTACGAATGTTTTGTTGTTCAAGATGAACACCTCCGCCTTCGCTTCGTTGCACATCGGGCACCGTCTGCTGTGTTTGAACCATGTGTGGATGCATTCGAAACAGGAGCGTTTCGAGCAACACTTCATGACGCATGGATTGGACACGTTTTGAAAGCAGATGAAGCAGTTCTCCTCTTTGTTGAGTCGATTGGACAGCTCTTCGCGTTTTTTATGGATGTCCTCTCGTTTCGTTTGAAGCGCGAACAATCGTTTGTTTTTCTCCTCCAAGCAGGCGTACTCCATCAATCGCACCGTGTATATTTTCGCGTCGATATGGGAGATGGTTTCGTTGAAATTGCGCAAGACGTGATGTACGACGTCGCGGTGCGTGCGCACGTTTTTGTGCGAAATGCACTGCAGCGCTCGTGTGATGTCGTTGGAGTTCAAATGACTGAGCATCATTTCGTCCACCAGGCCATTGAGCGTGATGTTCTCGATGGGCACTTCGCTGTATATTTCTTCGACGGGGTTGTTGATTCGAAGCGGTTGCAAACATTCGATAATCAAGACGTCTCTCCAGTTCGTAGGGATTTGATTGAGCGCATGGGCTTGCGACTCGGAAGGATGAACGAACCAATAGAACTGTGCCTTTACGATATCGATCGGTTTCAAATTCGAGGAGTTACAAAGGATGAGTTTATTGAACTCGTGTCGACATAGGATATGTTTGTTCTGCTGGAGCAGATTGTCGGGTACGATCAGTATCGTTGTGTCCGCGATAAGGGCGTCATCTAAGTCTTCCGATTTAAACGCGTATCGAATCGAGCCTGCATTTGTGGATTGGTCTCTCGTCTCTTCGGTCCATAGGGACAGCAGCACGTTGGGGATGATGATTAAAGTTGGGGGGTGCGAGTTTTCGGATGATTGTACGTTCGGCTGAACGAAGTAGACCAAATTGCGCAACCTGTTGCATAGTAGATGCTCTTTCGATACGGGGTATGCTGCGAGTTTCAAGATCAGATGCACGTTGGTGGTAATCAAAACCCCCATTTGAGAGTACATCCTCATCCGGCTCTGATTCGTCGTTAAACTGATCTTACTCTCCATTTTCAAGCATTCTGACAAAGCGCGGTCTATGTTGGTTGCATCAACATGCATATTATTGCAATATCCTAAGATTTAATATCTCTTTTTAACTACTTACGAAAGATGGCTTTGTCGTCGACAAAGCCATTTAAGACTGGATCCAGTTTGTAAACGTACGAGCGAATTTAAATATTTTCTTTTCTTCAAAAAATGCCGATCGACGACATCGACTATCTACTACAACACAGTCAAGAGGAGAATATCATCATGCTTTTGGACAGCCGAAAGCGGGACAAACAGTTATTTCCCCATCCGGGAGAGTTCGAAGTCCTGTTCGACGAACCGATACAGAACGTGTGCGGAGTCGAAATTTTGGATACCTCCATACCGCGTACCATGTTCATGACCGATATTCACAACAACTCGTTGCGAGTCTTCAGTGGGTTGATCAACAAAAGTTACATTGAAGGTAACGAATTTCGTCCCATTATGAATATCTTCAACAACTCCGAAGATTATATCGACTACAAATTGGCTCCCCAAGACTATCAGTCGGCGGACGACGCATTTTTGGCGTTGAACGATCAAGTGATTATGGTGATGCTTCAAGTGGACAATTTCGACATGAAATTCAACGACGTCAGTACGCTTTACGAGCGTGGAAAATCATCTTATCCTATGATTCGCTTCACATCCTCGGAAGCATATTTCGCGATCGACGCGCGCGAGAGCACCACGAGAAACATGTTGGGATTCTGTACCAAAGCGTACAAAAATGCGGATCGTTATTTGACGTTGGATGAAATCCGTAATCAAGAGAGTCGAGTTTGCACGAATTTGTGGACTTACAAAATTCCGGATTTGTTGAGTTCGAGTCATGTGTTTCCGAGTTCGCGCAGAACCAACGAGAAAATTCACATACCGAGGAGCTCTCCTTTGTGCACCACGAAAAAACTGCGCTTCAGCGACGTGCTCACCATCAAATACCGGCATCGTTCCAAATTTAAACAACGGGCCTTTTTGAGCGGTTTGGGATGCGAGTTCCCGGTCGAGATTCTCGACGGGTTCGAGCTGAAAAACGATCAAAGCACCGAAATAACGATGAGTATGTACGCTTTCAACAACTTCACCAAGCTGTACTATCTGCGCGACATCCCCATGGACACGAAAGAGCGGTACGGCAACAAAATCGTCGTCTATCCGAACAAAATATCCTACGGTTTGCTGTTCGAATACATCGAGTTGCAGCATTCGGATTTGGTCGAATACAATTTCCAAATCACATTTCACAACCAACTGTTTACCGGAGGGCGCAGTCTGAATCTTCATTGCACAGGTGTTGTCGTCGAGTACGGCTACTTTTTGAACACCGAAGAGAATCGCCGGTTTAACGAGGACACTTATTTCAGTCGACCCATCATTCACGAAAACAACACCGCGATGTTGAAACAAACCGTATTCGAGGTGAGTCCCACTATGGATGCTGCGCAAGCGACCAAAATCAATCCGAACAACGGTATCGAACAACTGATCCAAGGTCAACAGTACTTCGTCGGTGAGGTACCGATAGGTGACGACGAGTTGGTTCTGAACAACAACTCGATTTGCAGCAGCATCGTGGCCAAAATACCCATCGAGATCGAGTCGAACAAAGTGCTTATCGACCCCGTTCAGGACATTTACTTCATCGACATCTACGAAAATCAGGAACTATACGCCCGCGTGTATTTGAACGCGGATATCGAAGAGGAGGGTAACAAAGTCTTTTTAATTTTGAAATACGAGTTGAACGAGGACGAAATCAACAGGCAATGCTACAGCACCATTTGTTTGAGCAAGATTCGGCTGAAGAGTAAATATTGGAACGTCTTGACCGAGTTCGAAGAGCCTTCCGTAAACGTGTCGGTGCAATTCCAACTGTTTTATCAGTCTCGTTTGAATTCGATATCCATACCGCAAGAGTCGACCTTCACGTTCGGATACACCTCGATCCAGTACTACGCGCTTCAATCGCCGGGGTTGATGAATTTGGCCACGGAGAGTTACATCACCCTCCGGTGCGAGGAGTTCGAGAACCACATTCGCGGAAGTTTCGATATGCGCAACACCTCGCCCGGGTTGGGCATCGTGAACATCGACGTGCAAGGTTACGCGGTGAACAGACTGGAGTTCTTCTCGGTGAAGTACAAACAGTTCCACCCTATCGGCACCCTGAGCAAGATGAAGCTCCGTTTCGAACGCTGCACCGACGGAGAGATGTACGATTTCAAAAATGTCGATTTGCACATGTTGGCGTCCATAAAATTCCTGCGCCCGAAGCAACTCAAACACTTCGAGAGATCCGTGTTAAATCCCGAATACAATCCGGATTTCATGGGCTATCTGAATCGCAACATGGAGGGCATCGAAGACGAATCTACGGACAACGACGACTTAGATGACGAATACTTCGAAGGCGGGCTTCGAAGATTGGAATACAAAGATTCTATTTAGGATCTTGTAATTTTGTTTTGAATACCATTGGTCTTCAAAAATGTATTTTTTTTTAAATTTTCAAATACCCGGTATGAGGTTAATGTGTCAAGGTATTATAAAAGGTGGTTTATGGCGACGAAGTTCATCTCGTTCGCGAACAATCAGCGGTTTTTGAGGGTAACCAACTCTCGGACGAATACAATCACGTACGTGTCTAAATTGAATCTGGTGATCGAGAAGGACAATCACGAGTCCTTCTATCTGAAGAACGACGACTTCATCAAGTACTACAAATACAAAGACGTTCTGTACCCCTCCTCGCGCGATATGGCCAACTTGGTCACGAAGTTGGTCGACATCTGCCAGGGCGACGCGGCTACCGAGAACATGTTGCTGGACGAGATCAAGCGCTCGCCGGTGGTGACGGAGTTGAAAGTCTTCGACAAGGATCCTTACGAACGTACATTTTGCACCAAGACGGAAGCGTTGGTTGGTGATACCTCCAGTGTATACGCGAACGAGTTAATGCATATGGATTTTGACGGTACAACGCCTTTAGCTGATGACGAGATTCGTCAAGACATCTACGGGCGCATGAGAGATTACGGCAATGGTGATGTGCCGGACTACACACTCGGGTCTTTGGTTGGGTACAATATGGGACACGATTCGGAAAGAGAACAAATATATGAGTTGAAGCTTTGCGCCGCCGACGGTATCCGTTTCGCGACAGCCACCAACCCTATTTTGAAAAGAAGCATAATTCAACAGAGCAAAGAATATGTCGACATTCCCATGGGAAAGACTCGGATTGCTCTCATGTCCGCCGCTATGATAAGAGGCCCATCTGACCAGGTAAGTGCTATGAGTATGTACGATTACACGAGTAATAAAACGGTTACATTCATTTCGCGCGTGGGGATGTTCAACGAAGAGAGTGACATCACGATCGGTGGAAGTCAACCGTCCTATAGGTATTCCAACGGAATCTATTTCGAATACAAACGCGTGTTCAAACAGGACGATGGTGACTGGAGTGTTAACGACACAGCGCACGACGCGGATACCGTTAGTCCCGATATCATCAACGAGCTGAATCTTGTGTTAATGGTTAACGGAGGAATCGTTAAAAAAATACCGCAGTCGAACTTCAACATCGATCGAGTGAACGGTAACGGTCCCAGTGGGGTGATATTCGACCCTTCGCGGATCACCACATTCATGTTCAAATTCGGAACCATGAACGACACCGTCATCACCGCGGGTATATTCAACGAAGGCAACATGATTTTGGTCCATACCTTTGTGCACGAAGATCTGAAGGATTTCAATTACTCCGCAAAATTACCCATGCGATGGGATTTCCAAGTAGAAAGCTCCATTCGAGATTCTATCGCCTCCAGCAGCAATACCAGTTTGATTGTGGACAATATGGTGATGCTACGCGGTTCCGGAGCCGTGTACTCCAACGAAACGTTGGACGTGTTTAACGAAAACAAGACCTTCCTACTGCCCGTGAAAAAGAATTTTATAGACACCACCTCCAGCGTTAATTTATTAAGCAACCCCAATCCAACCGGTGTTATGGTGTATCATTCTATGAATCCGACAGTTCGCGTTTTCAAAACGTTCACTCCCTTGTTCAACAAGGACATCATGTTCGGTATTCGATTAGGGGGGGACTATCGTCGCAACAAGGTGCAATTGAACAGTATAATGTTCCAGTCGGATGATGCCACCAACAAAACGGTGCTTTGGAAAATCATTCGCAACGGCAAATACCGACGACTCATGTGGAGATTGAACATTCCGGAGCTTCGACAGAATCGGTCCCTGAAAATACTCTACACCAACGGAGTTGGCGATTCGCACTACTACACCCCGAACGACATCACCTTGCACAGAGCGCAAACCTTGCCCGTTTTGATGTACGACCAAGAGTACGCTGATGATATTACAGGCAGGGAGGCAACAGATCCCAGTTTTGAGGGAAGTCGTAATATGCAACCTTGCGACTTTGACGGTAGCTACCTCAAACAGCCGAATGGAGGAGGCTCAGCAGAAAAACGATATGTCGACATTAACGACGTGGAGGATCCTGCGAACGGAAGTTTCAGCTACCAGTATTTCGAAGGAAACGATAAGGACAGCGCCTTCGGTCACATCAAGCATTCCATGTGCGAATTGTGGTCTATGGAAAGTCAAATGACGAATTTGGATAGTACATCGCTTACCTCATCCTTCACTATGATTCCGCAGGAAGGCAAATACTTTGTTGATGATCCTACTACTCCAGGATCTACGCTCGAGCGTTACAACGGTTCTACTGCGGGTATAGTACGCGATTACGAATCGGCATTCATAAACGATTATACTGCCAACGACATATTCGATGTGGAGGAGACCTACACCAGCAAACCCAATATTCAGGCGAGTGGTATCGCGCAGTTTACGAACTACACCACCATCGATATCAGCAACATGACTCCGTTGTTTTCAGATATCGAGGGCAAATCGGACGAGTACGTCCTGCAGGTAGAGTTCGGGCCCAACTCCGTGAGCGACGTGAACTTGCAGACGGCCGTCAATTGGGTCGAGTATCAGTAAATCACTCGAGCGTTTGTCGTAGAACACGATAGGCCTTTTTGAGTTCGGGCAACATTTCGGGGTTGTCGTTCGCAGCTATTTTGAAACCGTTTACGAGATCCTTTTTCGTGAAATGCTCGGACACTCTCAAAAGCATTTTGGCGCGAGCGTTACCCACCGACCCGATGGGTTGAATGGGGTTTCCGTCGTAGATGTGTGATTTGATCTCGAATCGCAACAAGTGCTCGCTCATGTCGTACAACTGCCCCATGTGATCGGTGAAGGATATCGTGAATTTCGCCAGTTTCGCGATCGGTCTTTGCAGCTCCACAAGCGTTCGCAGCTCGTTCTTGATTTCGTTGATGTGCGACACCAGAGGCAGCTGCGTGAACGCTTTGAGCAAATGGGTGTTGGGCCCCACGTTCGACGGTTCCACCTCGTCGATGTTCAAGTTGACGTAGAACTCCGTGCCGTGCTTCGGATACAAGGCGTAGATCAAGTCGACCGAGACCACGTTCTTCAAGACGTCGTGCAGATTCACCACGTATCGGTTGGGTTCCGGATAGGAACGCATGTCTCTGTCTCGGCTGTCGATCATTAGATTCGTCGTTTTGATCTCCATTCGAATTGATAAAGAAAAAAAACCCCTTTAGTTTGAAATCAATAGATTTTATTTAATTCCCGTTCTGAGCGCTTCAGCTTCGGGTCAGTCGATGCTTCTCCACTCGCTCTCTGTTTTCGAAAATGTCCTTCACCTTCTGCTCCACCTGACCGTCGGTGCCGAAGGCCTGTATGATACGCTGCTGAAGCGCCTTCTGTGTCAGGGAGGTCTTCACCATGGTCGTCTTGGATTTGATGATTCCCTCACGAGAGTTCAGCTCGTCGATCTCGTTGTTTCGCATGAACGCCATGATGCGTTTGGAAAGCTCGTCCTGCACCTTTCGTCTGCGTTTTCGCTCACCGTCCAACATCCGCATTTTGGCGGAAATGTCCTTGATCTCCGCGTCCAGCTTGATCCAATTCCGCACTTGATATTTGAACTCCTCCATCTCCTCCTGATTTTGCTGCTCCTGATTCTGCGGAACGACCACCAGCTGTTTGTTGTGCACATGAATTTGATCTTCGGCGAGAAGCGCGTCGGACAGTTGGGTGTTGGGCATGTTCGCTTGGCGACGTAGATATTCGCGTACCAATTCGTCTCGTGACGCCATTATGTTGAATTCTCAATGTTTATTTTCTTAAATATGTTTGAACATCTTGCCTTCACAAGTGCATGATGACGTAAATGATGGCGCCCGCAGCGAGCAACCGTTCGTTGTTTCGACGTTTTCTGAGATATCGATCCATACGATCCATACGCATCAGCGCAGCGCCTCTCTCTTCGTCAAACTCCTCCACGGGGTTGAAAGCGGACTCCATATCGGACTGCCCCTTCTCCAAGATGGTGTCCAAATCGATGATGTCCAAAAACAGGTTGGTCATCAGGGTGGTGTAGTTGAACTTGGGATCGATCTCTTTGCAAACCCCCTCCAAAATGCTGAAGCTGCGAAACAGGAAGAAGAGCTCCGTATCCAATTTGAAGGGGAGATTGTCCGAATCGATGATGGGGTCCGTTTGGATTCTTTCGAGAAATATGTTCACATTCAGCGTGTCCATGTACTCGTACATGTGACGCGATATTCGGTGCATCGTCAAGTACTCTTCGGGATTCAAGTCTTTTACGGATTTGGAGTGGGTCTGCACCGCGCGAACGAATCCGCTTTCCAGGAGCAGGTTTCCCAACGCGTCGGTGTTTCGGTTGAATATCGACATGCAAATTCGTCGTAAGTAAAACTTCATATCCGATCGCAGTTTCGCGACCATTCCGTAATCGTACAGCACGATGTTTCCGTTGGACGTAATTCCGATATTTCCGGGGTGCGGATCGCAGTGCAAATATCCGCGCTCGATCACGGCGGTTACGAAGGCGCGCATGAGATTGGTCGCCACCATCTCCGATCGATAGTCCGTCACCTTCTTCGAAGCGATGTACTCCATGGTAAGGATGCGGGTACTGCTGAGCGAGGAGATCACACGCGGAACTATCAGGATGTTCGTTTCGGAGAAGACTTGACGAAATTTCTTCATGTTCTCCAATTCGACTTCGAAGTTTGTTTCGTCGTTAATGCTTCGTTCCATGTCGTTCAGTACAGCAATACTTTCGTCCACAGTTCGACCTCCGATAAATGCTAAATGTGTGAAAATCGTTTTGAGTATCGTCAGTTCTTTTTCGAAATCCTCGCGAATTTCCGGACGTTGGATTTTGACAGCAACTTCTACGGGATCCAAGAGGTCGTTTTTGTACTGTAAAGTCGCGTGATGAACTTGGCCAATAGAGGCCGACGCGAAGGGTTCCTCTTGAAAGGTCTCAAAGACCTCCGAGATTTCTTGGCCAAAATCTTGGTAGAATATTGACTTCACCGTTTCGAACGATTCTGGTGGGACGTCGCTTTGAAGGCCTTTCAGGACCGTCGCAATCTCTTCGGGAATGACGTCGGTACGAGAGGATAGCACTTGACCCAGCTTGACGTACAAGGGTCCCATATTCACGATCTCTTCTCGCAACCATCCGAACTGTCGGCTTTTATGCGATTGGGCGAATCGAAACAACACTCGGCCGCAGAATTTACTGGTCCGAGCGAAATTCGGTTTGTTGCTCTTTGATGATAAGAACACGGGAAACGAGCTCAATTTACTTGCGCTTTTAGACAGAAAATTATCAAACAAAACACGCGACATTTAATTATTTAAATTAATTTTATTAATCTTATATAATAAACATGTTTACAGTTAGCAAGCCCACCTTAATGGTAACTTGCTCGATGCGCGACAATAAATTTTGGAAAAATAGTCAACCCTTGCGAAAAGAGTGGAGCAAGAAGATAGGCGACGAGCGCAACCGTAGAATCGATAACGTGAAAGACACATTTAGCTTCGTTACCGATATCGCTCGTCAGGATGTCGAGATCTTCAAGAGTTTGCACATGGACGCTTTCGAGAGTATTCGTAAGAACAAAAGCTCAGACAGCGCCTCTACCGTCTTCTATCACGAGATGACTCCGGTGATGAATTCCGAGGATAACACCTCCAGATCGGACATTTTCGATAAGGATCTTTAAAGATGCTTTTCAACGAAAGCGCGCATGGTTTCAGCGAGCCTCTCCCCTTTGAAGGGTACGCGTCGGCGTCTCTTTCTGTGCAGGTCTATTGCGGGAACGGTAGTCACATGCCCGAATCGGTCTCGTGTATCGACGCCTTTCAGGGCGTCCATCAACGGTTGAAGAGCGGGCAGCTCGATCATCATCAGAAGGACGTCTTTGGGGGGATTCTCGGTCAGCTTCACCCACTCACCCATCATACGTTTGCACCACGGACAATCCTCTATGTATACGAAGCTGAAGATTGGTTTTTTTAAAAACACAGAGGCGTCGAATTTCGACAAATCGCTCTTCCGTCGTAGATGGATCATATCGTCGTTTTAAATTGAACAACTATTTAAATAATACGGATCAAATTTCTCGCCTCCCCCGATATTGCACCGGACACCCGAAGTGATTGCGAAACCAAATCTTGTTTCAGAACCCCGTCTCGATCGTCTTTGACACCCATATCGGGACCCTTGTTGATTTCCATCAGCTTCACGTTCAATTTAGAGTCGATTGCTATATCGCATCCCAATATCACAAAATTTGTTTTAGGAGCGTTTCTGCTCTCTTGGATCTTCAACAACGGCGTATACGCGTCGAATACCGTTCGAAGCGTACGCACGATGTTTTGTTTCAGATGATTGGCGCGGGGGCCTAATTGTTGGTACAACTCTTGCAAAGTGAGGGGATTTTCATCGTAGATCTCTCTGTCGATGTATCCGGTCGTGATGTGCACATTCTCCGAGGAAGATTGGGCGTTATAGGGCGATTTGGCATAGTATATGAAGCCGTTGTAGTACAGATATACACGAACGTCCTTTTTGACTACGATAATCGCGTATTTCCGAATGTTGATTTTACGACGGCTGACTAAAAAGTTGTCGGTAAGCAGCTCTTGACACACTACGTATCCTTCGAGTTCGAAGTCCTGTATGTTTTGGATCTTTCGGGTTATCTTCACACCCGTCTGGCGTTGTATATTTTTCTTGAAGATGTAGAGTTTGGAAGAGTCGTACTCTTTGTTGAATTTCCACAGTTCGTCTTTCGAAAGAAGATAGGTTTTCGGCATGATGTCGTTTACTACCTTTTCCGGGAGGATGGATTTCAAATATCTGTACATTTCAGATTTGCTTGCGAACCGATCGATCGTAAGAATGCCGTATATGAAAGAACACGTGTCGATCTGATTTACGGTGTCGTACAAATTTGGGTAGTCCGCAAGCAGATTGAAAAACAAAAGGTTCGCGTTTACGGGATTGTAGGTGAATTCGTACTTGCCCTCTGTTTCCAAAGACTGTTTGAAAAGTTGCAGGGTGGTGTTCTTGACGATCATCAAATCCGAACCGTTCAAGCGACAGTATCGAAGCGGTTTCGCACCAGTCAACTTTTTGATTTCATTGATTCGATAATACACTAAAAAGAGCGCTGCGATCATGCACAGAATGATCAATTTGGAAAGCGCCATCAATAATCTATTAGTTATTAATAATATCGCAATGTATTTTTTTTGGATAATCACTCTAATCGTATTCTGTGTACTGATCTTGCTACGATTCGTCGGTGCGAGGATGCGTAATGTGGAAGTGAAAAAAATCTTGCTCGAAGAGCAGTCTTACACACCACACGAGGTGTATTGTTTAATGGTGACGTCTAATGACGAACATCGACGGCCTTATTGTAAAGTAAGCGTTCAAAATTTTCTTGAGCAAACATACTCTCGAAAGCATCTTATCATTGTCAACCTGTCTGAGGACCCCATACTGTCGAAAGACCAGCGAAAAGACGACCGACTCTTGGAAGTGTTCGTGAAACGTAACGACTTATCGTTGGGTGCCATTCGAAACATCAGCTTGGAATTGGTGCCTCCGAACGCCTGGTGGACCCTTTGGGACGACGACGACTGGCGAATTGACACTTACTTGCAGAAATTCGTAGACTGGTCCAAAGGTTACGACTTCGTAATGATTCAAAACCGAATCGAGTTCAACACGTTGAACGGCTACAACTACGTTTTGACCTTGCGCAGCGGTTTGATGTCTTTTTTTGCCAAACGTATTCCCAATCTTCGTTACGAGAATTTGAACACGAAAGAGGATGTGCTGGTAAAAACCACCGCGTTGAATCAGTTGCGCTGCAACATCGTAGACAACGCGCCCACATTGTACGTACGGATGATCCACACGACCAACACGAGTCCTTACGCGAATTCGTCGAAAAAGTCTTTGAAAGACACGAGTAAACACAAGGACTACTTCGAAAGGAATCTCCAAACCAACGAATGGCACTACCTTGATAAAATATTGTCAACTAAGTATAAATATGTCATATTCACCCGTCCCAACTCAGGATCAAAACAGTTATCGTGATTTCGACATGGCCAATCAACAAGAGGTGTGTCATTTGGAGAATAGGTACATCATTGAAAACGATCAGATCGTATCTCGCGCTTTCGATAAAGAGTGCGATGTTGATTGGAAGATATATCCTCCGTTTTTCATGGGCGAGGACAGTTGCGCTTTGAAACCGGAGGCCAACACGGAGGTTCCCGACTGGAAAATTGGGTATCGGTGTTTAGACGGGAGTCAGTACCTGCATCCCGATCGAGAGAACACCTTCCACAACTATCTGGTTCTGCAAGAGAACGAAATGAGGTGCTCCGAAAACCATCAGGTCTTCAACAACTGGACCAAACGTAAAAAATTCAGTGACGAGCCGTCACTGCAAAAGGCCCCGCCTTTGCCTTCGCCGTTGCCCGAACCGGAATTGTGCGATATCACGGCCCTTTTGCAGAAGCGTCCTGGTGTGCACATGTGTTAGACCCTCCCCATCGCATATGGATTTGACAGTAGGTAGATCCTTCGATTCTGCTTTTGATGCAACGATCGCCTTTTCGGGTCCTGGCCTTACACCGCTCCTTGTCGGCGATCTCCTTGTTGTACTGAGTTTTCTCTACGAGATGCGATTTGGTTTCTCGATGCTTCTTCAGGTACTTTTTTTCCAAGTACTCGACATCCAACTCAAATTCTTCGGCTATCTCGATTAACATTTGGTGTTTACTGTGAAGTAGCAGTTCTTGAAGTCCCAAGACCAAATCCGAGTGAACTCGAACACTGGTCATGGTGTGTTTCGAATTTGCGAGCGTCTCGCTGTAAGTTTCAATTTTTTTAGCCGACATTTTGTTGTCTCATTTTTCGAACAAACTCTCTGAGTTGCTCCGAGTCCATTTTGTCGAGGTCATCGTCCTTCAGATCGATCGGTTTCACGGGTTTGTTCGCTTTCTCGTTCATGATCTTTTTGATGTCGATTTGAACAGGTTTCTCGTATTCGTCTCCGAACTCCTTTTTGTAAATGTCCTCAATAATGGAATTGAATAGGGCCCCCTTGTCTTTCCACAGATACTTGTTCACTATTGTAGATCGCGCCTTTTCGCCCATCGCCTTTCGGCTATCTGGGTTGTCCATAAGGAATTGCAGTCCTTTCACGTAGTCGTCCACGGCGCAGATCTGCGCCTCCCCGGACACGAAGTCTCTGCTATGATCGCAATAGAAGGACCACTTCGGATCCAACACTATTGCGTTGTCGTTGTCGAAGAAATCCTTGAAACCTCCTATGTTCGGAACCACTTGAGGAACTCCTACACCGGCTTGCTCGAAGTTGCACAGGCCGAATCCCTCCCCGTCGCAGGTGTTTATTCCCACATCCGCCGCGTTGTACATGACGTTGATGTCGAAGTCCGTGAGTTGCTGCGGATTCTGCATGATCACCAAGTGCTTCTTGATGTCCTCGAGGCTCATCCCGTACTTTCGAGTTTCCGAGATCATGATGTCGATCAGATCCCAAGATCCGTTCATGCTGGCGGCGATAATCATACGGATTCGTTTGTCTCGGTTCATGGCTACGAACTTCACGAACACCATCATGCAGATGTCCCAACGTTTGCGAGGTTGGTTTCTGTTCAAATTCACAATGACAAAATCTTCATCGCTCAGGGTGAAGAACTGTCGAGCCAAATGTTTAGGAACGGGGTAGTATTGGTCGGTGCTGAATCCGTGCTCCAAAACAAACAACTGTTTGGTAAATCCTTGGGTTACGATTGTATTTTTCCAATACTCCGTGAACATAATCCCCCCGTCGACAATCGAATTGATTTTTTCGATCATGATGTTCTTCTCGTTTTGGTAGACGATGTCGATGTACGGATATATCTTGAAGCGTCGACTGGGAAGTTTCTTTTCGATTTCGTCCAACAGTGTGGTGATAACCACCAAATCGTTGTAAATGATCAGAATGTCCGGTTGGATACGATTCAAGTAGTCTACGATCAACGTTTCGCCGAAACCTTTGGATTTAGGCTCTTCGTTCAAGAACGCGTCGTACACGGTGACCGTTTTGGGAAGTTGGCGTTCCACTTTGTGCTCCTTACCGTCGTAGAAATTTTGAAACCCGAATACGTGCAGTTCGATATTTGTGTAGGATCCGATATATTTGGCCAACTCGTAGACCACTTTGGAATAGCCGTTATATTGGCTGGGATGAGTTCCGCATATGACAACTCGAACCATTTATTTTTCAATATAATTTCATTACACAATATAAAATACTCAGCACTGACGCGTGCAAGTTTGTGATCATTAGTCATGGTAGTTTTTATTTAAAAATTCTGATTTAAAGATAGTTCAATGTGTTTACATTGAATCGTAAGAAATATAGATCATGACCCAGACGGAATTTTTCCCGGAATTCAAATTAGAGATCGTGGACACTTTCGAGACCGCTAAGCAAGAGATCGTGCGCTACAAGGCCTTGTACGACGAGATGCTGCATCACTATAATCGAATGCGAGTGGAAAACGAACGGTTGAAAGAGAACGAGCGAGACATGTTGAAAGCTTCGACTTTGGTAACCGCGTTGAACGAAAATCATCAGCTTCGAGACGAAGTGACGCTTTTGAAACGCAGTTTGAAAAAAGCGATGAGCGATTTGAACTTGGTCCGACGACCGGATTCCTCCTCCGAAGAGAAGCCTCTGCCGGAGGAGAAGGAGGAAGAAGAGAAGCCTCTGCCGGAGGAGAAGGAGGAAGAAGAGAAGCCCCCGTCGGAGGAAGACGAAGCGCGCTGTTTCTCTCCGATGGTTTTTAAAAAAACCAACTATTTTTCAGACGAAGAAGGCAATATGTACGAAATGAATGCAGACTCCAGCGTAGGGGATCTTGTAGGCACATTTCGCGTGGTCGATGGCAAATACAAGGTTAAGATGATTAGGAAGTGACGATACCCATGGTGTTGTTGAGCGTATTTTCGTAGTTTTCGCTAATATAGGCGGACTGCTGAAGTTTGAGTTTTGTTTGGTAGTTTTTGATTCGTTCTACATCGATCTGAATCAAATCTGTTTTTTGATGTTTGTGATAAAAATTGTTGATCTCTTCAACTTGATCAATTACGGCGATCAGCGGTACGCTGTTGTAGTTCACGATTTTGTTTGATTTGCAGTAAAGGCGAAAGTCATCTATCGACAAATAGCCGCCGAACATGTTGAGGCATTTTCTGGGAGGAGCGGGATATACCACGTCGGTGTATTTCAGTTTTCTTGCCATGAAGTTGATGAGATTGTATACCTCCCACATGTTGTTCACGTTGTTGTTCGTTTCGAAGTTGTGTGCGCAGACGCACTCCATACTACAAAAGTTGCCCAATACGTAAAACGCGTTGTTCTTGTATTTCACCGGTATTCCCAAACAACGACTGTCGAATTTGTGACAGCACCAATGGCACGCGTAATCGCTTTTAACGGGTAGTAGTTTGTCGGTGTCTTGTGAATACAGTTGTGTGGTGTTTTCTCCCGATTGCTGATGGTTCGTATCTTTGTTTTGATGTTCGATTAGCTCGAATGGTTGGGATTCGAAGGCGCAGTCTTCCATATAAGCGTTCGGTATTCGAACCGTGGGATCGTAGTTACAAAATTTTGCGTCATAGTTTATTTGTGTCAAATTGGTGGAGCTGTCTTCTGGTTTATCGTTGACATTTAACTGTAAGATAATTGGTATGTTGTCTTTTTGAGGCAGTTCGGTATCCACCTCGCCTTCGTTATTCGAAGACACCTTTTTCGGTTTTCTGCCCCGCTTTTTGGCTATTGTTGTAGACGAAGCCTTTGCAGGATCTGACATGTTCAGTATAATAGGCTACTATTGGCTGTTTCGCTTAAATAATGATCTCTGCAAAGAGGGAGGTATTGAGAGGCGGAGACTTGGATCGTCATGTTTCGGTCGTCTTTTTTGTAACTGAACAACGCCTTGTTGTCGCATTGAGAACACCGAGCTCTCAGTAACACGCACGTGTCGGCGTAAGGAAGTAACTGATTGAGTTGGCCTAAGGGACGTCGCATAAAATCCCCATTCAGCCCGGAAAGAGTTACGTGTTTGCGGTCTTTGTCTACCATAACAAGCACGTTGTCACGTAAGTCTTCAAAAAATTGCGCCTCGTCAATAAAGACCTCCTCCACGGTCTTATACTCAACGTGATTGCGAAGCTGCTCCAAAGAGGCTATCGCCAGAGATTCGGATGTTTCTAAGTTGTGGGAAGTTACGTTGCTCTCCGAGTTGTATCGAGAATCGCTGATGTGATTCACCAGCAATTTGGGACGGATCGAATTCGAATAGCGTTTCAAAAGTTCGCCCGTCTTGCCACTGAACATACATCCGGTAATCATGTGCAAACTCATCGAATTCGTGTGCTGCGGTTTTATATCAGCACATTCAATTTTTTTTAGATTTACCCTTCGGTTTTTTCTTGGCGTATCCACCTCCGGATTTGGACGCAAGCACCTTCGCCTCTTTGTTGATGTTATCCAACAAAGAGCCGTACTCCGTCAAATTTCCAGAGGGAATGTCGTTCTTTTCAAACATGGGCACTATGTTTTGCAACTGACTCTTGAATTCGATGGTCATCTTGTCGATGTTGTCGGACGTCAAACGGTTGATGTACTTGATGTACTCCCCCGTCACGTTGTCTTTGGACGACGCGTCGAGCTTGTTCAGCAGCTCGTCGATCTCGTTGAAGAATGCGATGTACTGATTCAGCAGTTTACTCACGTCTACGATAATGCGCAAAGACACGTCGTAGCTCTGAGCCAGTTTGGTGTTGATCTCCGTGATAGATTTGAGTTTCTCCTTCAAATTGGTTTGCGAGTCGGCGGTATTTTTCACGACCTCTTTTATCTTTTCCAATTTCGTCGACACTCCGGGACTGCGCAAATCCCCCATGCGATTACTCATCGTGAATATTTTACAATACTATGTTATTTTTTTTTACTCTTCAACATGTTTTTGATTTCTTCGATGTCCTCCCCCATTTTGTTGTAGAGCACCACATAGTACATGGAGAGTATGGTGTACAATATGTAAGAGAGCTTCAAAATGATTGAAAACATGTTCGGGTCTGTTATTATATTAAGCTCCGAAAAGGTTTTTTAAGCGTATGCCACTCCCGCCATACCGCCCATGATTCGCAGAAAGTTGTAAGAAATCACGTAGACGGTCAGGTCGTAGTCGCCCGTTTTTTTGGCGGACGCGTTCAACTCTGTGTGTAGTTGAGTCTTGCGGACTCTCGCCAAATTGCAAGCACCCGAAGGTTGAAAATGTTCCGGATTCAGGCTGAAGCTGTAACAGTATATTCCACGCACGGGTATCAAACTGTGATGCTGATACGGTTGAATTAGATTGAAGTATTCCGCATCTTTGCTTTCGATTCGATCTAAACCGTTGAAGAGAAGTTTCGCAGTGCGCATCACATTTTTGGACACCCTATTTTTGGAGTCGCAATGATTGTCTGCGTCGATGTATTGGTCGTCGTACACGAACCATGCGTTGCGGTTTGATTTATCGGATCGAGTGAAGACCCACACCAGCTCTTTCACGGGATTGAAACAATTAATCTCCGTTTTGGCGTTCGCTTCAACAGAGGTGTTCTGAATTACCGACACTTGTTCGATCAAATAATCGTGTGAGTTTTTGGCGAAGAAGTTACGCTCTTTGGTATCGAGAAAAATGTAGTTTATTTCAAGGTACGGATTGATGTATATGCTGTCCGTTGGAAAATAGTATTTGTACTCCTCTGGAACCTCGGCGCGCTTGTTGTTCACGGTGAAGAGATCAATCATTGGCCGCAACTCGAACCGTATTTCCACGTCGTGGTATTGTAAGGCGATTAAGGGCAACGCCAATCCGGGATTTCGATTGAACCAAAATCGGATAGGAATGTATAGTTTAGTTTGTGCGATTTGCACTTCGTCGTTATTCAATCGATTGGTGTTGTCCGGTGCGAACATGTCCGAAACGTTGCCTATCATTTGATCGTACCCATATCGTTTGTCCGCGGTCAAACTCAGTTCGTTCCAAATGTGGAGCCACTCGCCGTACTGTTTGTCCACTACCGTGCCCCCCACGGTGACGGAGCATGTTTTGATTATGGTTTCGCCAAGGTGACGCACGAAGCAGAAGCTTTCCTTTTTAATTTTTTGAATTTTGGGCATGGTCAAACACAAATAAACGTCTTGAATCATGTCTGCGTGGCGCTTGATTTTTGCCACCAAGGTGACGGACTCTTTGATGTGCATGCTTGTTTGATCGAAATTGACGCGCATGCTTTCCATAGCGAAGTTCGTATATGTTTTGTACACCTTTTTGAAGAAACTTACCGAGGGATTCCCGTTCAACAACATATTTTGCGTCCCCGATGCGACTAATTGCAGTAACCCGCCCGCCATTAGGGAATGGGTTCTGTTTGTATCTATCTTAACCTTTTAGTTTTTTTTTAAATATTTGTGAGCTAATTTATAATGAAGGATGACGTTGTATCTAAAGTCTGTTAACAATCTCAACGATGTGGACTCTCTTGATTGCGCTCGAAAAAACCTTGGATTAGGCAGTATGGCCACTCAATTCTCTACGGCTGTCAGTATTGAAGGCGGTAGTATTGTTGCCGACTCTTTCGTGTACAACCACGCTTCCCGAAATTACGCCGCACCCGTGGCGCTTTTGAAAGCTGGGGATACCAATCTTGTCCAGTACGAAAACGTCTATCACGATTGGGCCTTCAGACCGCAAAGCGAGATCGATGTGCTCAAGTTCAAATTCGATCTCGCCGCTGGGGAGGATCAGTTCGTTCGTAAAAAGGATTTGAAAAAGATAGCTTTCACGGGTGACTTCAGAGACATTTTAAAAAATGAGGGGTTTTTCGCCTCGAGGTTGGTTAACGACATCCATTATCTGCACGTCAATAGCAATTTGGAAGACGTCGCAAACAAAGACTTCGCTCGTTCGAATTTGGGCTTGGGTACATTGGGTTTGTCGAATTGGAACTCCATATTTGTTCTCAACACGCTATCCATCAGTTCGCTTTATGTAGACATCGATTCGAGGGAATCGGACGCCAAAACGCTTCTTGCGATAGAAAACAACAAAGTGGTCCCTTATTCAATACAAAACGCGAACGATTCTCAGTACGGTTTGGTGAAATTAACCGATAACATATTTTCGGCAGCCAACGACGCATACGACATTCCCAGTATAGGTGCTATGAACGCGTTTTACAATTTGACGATGAACAAAATAACGAGCATTGATGTCAACAATTTGACCCTAAGTTACGACGTGAACACTATAGTCGAAAGTTACGGACTGCTACGTATTGAGAACAATTTGAGCGAAATTCCGATTGCGGATTTGTACCGAAGTTTACATTTAGGAACGTTATCCAAAATGAACAAAGGCGAAGATCTCTTGCTACGCGACGTAATATTCGACGACAAGGCCACCATTCGCTTCGCAGATGATACGGACGGATTGCTCAGGTATCTGATGGTCAACGAGAAGGGGGAGCTTACCAAATCGACCGCGAAACCTATCGCGACCGATCAGCAACCGGGGATGGTCTTTTTGATGAGCAACTACATCGAAGACTACCAGTTGGGCGGAATTACGAAAGCCATGAGTAAGTTTCGTAACGACGTTGTGCCGAGCGCGGGGGCTGTGAAACAGTTTTTCGAACTCTACGATTTCAAAGTGAAAGCCTTAGAGAAGAGTATTCCCGAAACCATCAAGGACATCTCCGGGTTCGAGGATTTCATGATGATCGATGATAATATGTACGTCGACAATCCCAGTATAGCTCGTACGAATTTGGAATTGGCGGAGGTCGCTCATACGGGTAGTTGGGACGACATTCTGAACAAACCG
>Ga0222719_10001636_pt1 | contig 21462 bp, 16 predicted proteins | sample C33_34DmetaG_FD_165039 | JGI IMG/M metagenome (GOLD analysis project Ga0222719, IMG submission 165039) | Estuarine water microbial communities from San Francisco Bay, California, United States - C33_34D | ecosystem: Environmental > Aquatic > Marine > Unclassified | place: USA: California...
AATCAGGGCCGTCTCAGCGCTGCCGTCTTCGTTCAGGATGATGACGAAGTGCTGGTGGGTCTCTTCGATGTAGGAGCCGTCGCCGTCCACAACGTAGTCCTTGTTGTCGTCGGCGCTGCGCTCGGTCTTGGGCCGCGGATCGTTGGGCTCGAAGATGCCGATGGGCGCACCGCTGCCCGTGCCCCGGGGGGCCCACTGGATGAAGCGGCGCTGGTAGGCGCAGGGGATGACGCGGACGCCTTCCTTGCCCTTGTAGATCGTGTTGCTCACCGTGTTGTAAATGTCGCCCTTGCGAGCGTTTTCGTTCTCGTCCAACACGGGATCGTTACCGGAGAGCACCTTGAGGAACGGGAGGGCAAGGTCTTCCTGGCCCATGTTCTCCATGCCTTTGCCGGCATCTTCCTCGAACATACCGACGTCAAAAATGGCGACGGCGTTTTCTTCCTTCTCAGCAACAGCTTTGCTAGTCATTTACTTGCTCCTTTTGATGACTGCGCGTTGTCCAACATAGGCACCGAATAGCTCCATGGGGAACTCATCCCCTGCTTCTACGCGCTCTTTTACGAACGCGCGCAGGGTCTGCGGATGCACTTCTGTCTTCTGTTCCGCGAAATAGCCTTCTTTTTCAGCGAAAGACGCAAAGGCTGATGCCCTGTCGTCTTCACCACGGCCAAACGAACACGCAACGGTGTTCTTGATGATGTCGTCATAGCCGTGCTCTCGCAGCCACTCAAAAGCAGCAGGCCGGTTATCGACCTTGATGGATGCGCCATACGTCGGCTTAACTTCGACGGTACTGCCATCGTCCAAGCTGAAGCTGGACAGACCAAGCTCTTGCAGCATTGCTGGCAAGTCTTCGTCCGTAAGCTTGAGCAGCTCTTTCTTGTACTCCTTGAGTTGCTCTTCAACATTGGCGATGCGGTCTTCCGCGGCGCGGATAGCGCGAGCTATCTCGGCAACGGACCCTAGGCCTTGCTGGCTGACTTTCTCGACAGCCGTGGCGGAGGCTTCCTCAAAGTCGGCCTCCATTTCAGCGAGCAAATCGCTCATACCCTTCTCCTATCGTGGTTTGGGGCACCGGTAGGGCCCCGACTCGTCAACCCACCGCGGGTTGACAAACTCGTTTATATTCCTATAGGATTGGCTTGTCAACTGTTCAGAGGTGTTTGTGGCCTACGAATTCAAAACCAAGCCCTTCGACCACCAGCGCCGCGCCTTCGATGAGTCGTGGTCCGCGGTCTACTACGCGCTGATGATGGAGATGGGCACGGGTAAAACGAAGGTTGCCATCGACACCATGGGCGCGCTGTATGAAGCGGGGAAGATTAATGCCGCCCTGATCGTCGCGCCCAAGGGGGTCTACGACAACTGGGTCAAGGGGGAGATTCCGATCCACCTTCCAGACCGCGTAGCCAGAACGGTAACACGTTGGAGCCCGAAGACCACAAAGACCTACCAAGAAGAGCTGCGGGAGCTGATCTACGGCGACTTCGATGGGCTACGGATTTTCGTGATGAACGTCGAAGCCTTCAGCACCAAGAAGGGTGTGGGGGTGGCGGCTACCTTTCTGGAGAAAAACCCAGACAGCATCATCATCGTGGACGAGAGCACGACGATCAAAAACAAGGGGGCGGCCCGCACCCGCAATCTGATCAACGTCGGCAAGCTCGCCCGCTACAAGCGCATCATGACAGGCTCTCCTGTGACGAAAAGTCCAATGGACCTGTACAGCCAGTGCCTGTTTTTGAGCCCTAGAGCGCTTGGATATAACAGCTATTTTGCGTTTCAAGCCCGATATGCGGTGGTGCGCCGCCGCCAGATGGGCCACAAGAGTTTCCAAGAGATTGTTGGCTACCGCCGACTGGATGAGCTGAACCAGAAGCTGGACCGCTTCAGCAACCGGGTACTCAAGGAGGACTGCCTTGATCTGCCCGAAAAGACGTACCAGAAACGGTACGTTGAGCTGACGGATGAGCAGGCCACTCTGTACATGCAGATGAAGAAGATGGCCCTGGCGCAGCTCAACAGCGGAGAGCTAGCCACGACCCAGAGCGTCCTGACGCAGATCATGCGACTTCAGCAGATTTGTTGCGGGTTTTTGCAGCCTGACGACGGGGAAATCGAACCTGTCCCTAATCACAGGCTGCGGGAGCTGATGGACGTTGTGGATGAAGTTCAAGGCAAGGCGATAATCTGGGCGTCGTACACGTATGACATCCAACGCATCGCTTCTGCCTTGCGCGACCGCTTTGGGCCCGAAGCGGTCGCAACCTATTACGGGGAAACGGCCCAGGATGAGCGCCAGGAGATTGTGAATCGCTTCCAGAACAAGGAAGACCCCCTGCGCTTCTTCGTGGGCCAGCCCCGCACCGGCGGCTACGGCATCACGCTCCACGCCGCCAACACGGTTATCTACTTCTCGAACAGCTACGATCTGGAAATCCGGCTCCAGTCAGAGGACCGGGCGCATCGGATCGGGCAGAAGAATGCGGTGACCTACATCGACCTTGTGTCCCCCAACACCATCGACGAGAAGATCATCAAGGCGTTGAGGGACAAAGTGGACCTCGCAGGCCGCGTCCTGGGCGAAGAAGCCCGGGACTGGCTCACCTAGCCCATCAGGCTCCCGATACCACCGGCCGGTCCAGAAGCCCGAATCATTTCCGAGGTGGTTTCGTAAGGGAAAAGTGCTGCGTACCTAGCCCGGCTCGCCGGTTGCGGAGGAGCTTGGGTTGGCGCAGGGGCCGGCGGAACCGGACTAGGCGCAGCCACCGCCCCACGGGTGGTGGGAGGCCCCGGAGGCGGTGTAACAGGAACTTGGGCCGTGGGCCGCGGAGCGGGCTGAATCGGCAGCGGACGCTCCTCCTGCTCCATGGGAATCACGGCTTCCCCAGCGGCGCGCAGGGCAGGCGTTGCCACCGCCCCGGTCCCGAAGACGGAAGCCATGAACTTGGACAGGAGGTTGGTGGCTTGCTTTCCATCCGCCCGGCGCTGCTGAGCGAGGCCCAGAAGCTTTTCCATTTCATCATAGCCCCCGGCTCGGGGCTCAGAGGCAGAGACAAGGATGTCGCGCATGGCCATGGACGGTGCTGTATCGAAGAGCGCTTGCGCTTCCCGGGCGAAGTATCCCGGCACCTGAATTGTGCCCGTGCCCATAGCCGCCCCCACCCGAGCACCGGCAAAGCGGGCCAGGAAGGACAGGGTGGGGTTGCTGCCAGAGAGGATTTCGTCAATCTCAAGGCCCTGGTTCACGGCATCTTGCAGCTTATCGACGTTGGCGAGGTTTGCCCGGAGCTTCTGGTTGAATTCCGGGGTGACGATCTTGCCGTCGATCAGCATCTGCATCGGACTGCTCTGACCCTGAGTCACGGGCTTGAACAGCGCATCCTTATACTTCTTTAGGTCTAAGGTGCCGTCGTCTTTGAGGGCTTGCTGGAATGCCCAGTCCAGCACGTTGTTACGCAGGCCGTCTCGGCTTGCTTGAAGCGTGTCGGGGTCTTTTACCCGGTTGACCGTGCGGATAACCGCCTTGAAAGATTTCTCCGGGTTGAATTCCCCAGCCACTCGCCCGGTTAGGGCCTCAGACACCACACGCAGGGGGTCGGCCTGACCAAGAACACGCCCAAACGCCATGTTCTTTTGGAAGTTTTTGTAGCGCTGACTGGTTTGGTCCTTGGCTGAAATGGCCAAATTGCTAGCCTTTTCTGCGTCCGCCAAATCCCGGTTCAGAGCTTTCATTGCGTCCATATTCAGGACGTCTTGATAATCCCGGCGGAACCGTCGCAGCTTCACAGGGTCAATCACTTCGATAGGCGCTAGATCGCGGCCAGTTGCCGGATCACGCGGGGTGATGGTCTTGAGCACCCCGTCATAAGGATCGACTAGACGACCGGCAACAAACTTGTCGAGCGTGTTTTCAAAATCGTTCAAGCGCGCAGCGGCGTCAGCAGCGGCATCCGGCGTTGCGGTTCCCCCTGGAAGGTACTTCACCGCTTCTCGAACGTCATTGATCTTCATGACCTTGCGGTTAGAAGAGCCTTTCATAGTATCTTCTAGCACTTGCTCCGGGGGAATTCGCTGCGCCCCTGTGCGCTCTTTTTCGGTCAGATTTTTTGCGAAGGAGCGTGTGAAGACGTCGTTGCCCTCACGGCTAATTGCGTAAGCGCGCAAAAGCTGACGCTGGTTTTCGGAAGGCTCTATGCCTTCTTCTAGCATCTGTTCTACTCGCTTAGCGGACACGCCAAGATCATCCAAGGCGGCTTCAGCCATGCGACCAAAAAGAAGCTTTTCCCGCGGGTCGTTAGTCACTCGGGCTTTTGCAAGCATGTCTGAACGGAAATTTTGAATTTCTCGAAGGGTCAAGGTTTGGGGCTCAAACTCGGGAAGAACCTCCTGCGCGGCCTGACTGCGAACTTGAGCAAGACGTTGCTCCGCGCCTATGAGGTCAGCTTCTTTCTCGGCTGCGCGCATTAAGCGCTGCTTTTTCGACCCGACAATTAGGTTGAAGCCGCGGTCGATTTCGTCTCGGGCTTCTATCAATAAACGCCGCCTTAATTCCGGGGGCAAGGTCTGATCCACGCTTGCAAATTCCCCGTCAGGCAAACCAAGCCTTCTTTTAATCTGGGGGTCTAAGCGAAGAAGCTTGTTCAACTCGTCGTCTAAAGCGGCTTTGTCCGCTGCGGAAAGTCGTTCATTAATTTGATCAAATCGACTTCTAGCGAGATTAACCGCTTTCTCCGCCTCCGTAATAGCTTTTGACGTCGTTTCGGCTAACGGGTCAAGCGCATCTTTGCCCCCAATTTTAGCAATGGTTTTTGTAATCTGGGACGGCATTTCAAAACCGGGGTATCCCACCTCAGTTTGCAGGTCACGGAACCGACTAAGAATTTGTTCCGGCGCCACTTGCTCTTCCATGTTAACGCGGTTGTAAGCTTGCTTTTCTACGTCACGCCACTCTTTCATGGCTTGTTGAACAGCCGTGGTCAAAACATCGCCCAGCTTTCGGGATTCTTCCGCGTCAATACGGACTTCTCCGTCCTCCGTCGCTTGCGAGCCTAAGCGCTGAGAAATGCGGCCGATGGTTTCGACGGCGTTAGACGCTTTGGCATCAAGGTTAGCGCGAAGCAAGTCATTGATCGCAGACTCTTCCATCTTGGCGGCAGCGTAAATCGCTCGCGGATCGCCCGATTCGGTGAGCTTCTGCATAACGACGGCGAGCTTAGCCAAGCCGTCTTGTGATGCCTGCTGTGCGCGATCCTTTGCAGCAGAGCCCAGCTCGCTTTTGAAAAGCTGGCGCTCCATGGCTAATAGCTCGGGGCTATTCAGCACTTGCCCGGGAGTAAGCTTCAAGGGTTTGCCTTCGGCATCAACCAGATTGCCTGCACGGAGTTCTTTGATGATGTTGTCCAGAGTGCCTGCGGCTCGGGTGGCTACCTGATCTTCGTAATCCGCGATACTCATGCCCTCGGGCCGTGGCCCTACTTGTGCTTCCGCCACGGTGTCGAAGAACCGGTTGAGGTAGTCGGCCGCCATGTCCTCTCGGCCAGAGCGCGTAAGGCGCTGACCGGCATCTTTGAGCATGGGAAGTGCGCCAAGGATCACCCGGTGGGGAAGGAAAGTACCCACGGCGGTTTCAGCAACGGCCCGGGGTAGCTCTTCTCCTGGGGCCAGTTGCTCGGAGATACCTCCTGCAAGACCCATGTACCCGGCGGCGCCTAGCTCCCCGGCAGCAATGGACGCAGCACCGGCTTTGGTGCGAGCCCGCTTACCAAGCTCGGGGATCACTCTTTCTGCACCAGCCAGCCCTTTGCCCAGAGCCATGCGGGCGGCGCCTTTACGGCCGCTGTAATCAGCCACGTTGGTCAGGATTTTGGCAGAGCCTAGGTTGATCGCCTCTGGCAGCGCGCGCATTGCGCCCAGCGTAGCCGGGATACTGGCAACGGTGGTTCCAAAAGTTTCCCCCGCCGTGAACGCGGCCTGTGAAGAAGGCAGGAGCTGCCCCTCGCCCGCTACCGGGCTCACCACAAGGTCTTGAACTTCTTCTCCGGCCAACAAACCGGCCAAAAACCCACCAATCGTCCCCGCGCCTATGGCCGCAGCCTTGACGGGCAGCGGCCCAGGGACTTTCATCCCCGCCTTTAGTCCGGCCTTGGCACCGGCCAGAGCGCCGGCTCCGCGGATACCACCACGCACCGCGCCTTCCGCAAAAGCCTCAATGGACCCTGGGTCGCGGGCCCCGGTGAATCGCGCAATGATTTGCTCCGGGGTGAAGCCGCCTTCTTCGATAGCCGCATTAAAGGCAGACTCAGAGATGCCCGCGCGCCGCGAGACATCTTTGGCGACTTCCAAGGTGGCGTCTTTACGGGACAGGTTCTTCTCGTTAACGAGGAAGTTGAACGCTCCGGTAACGTCATACTCCCCTGGCAGCTCAAACGACGGAGCCGCTGGTTCAAGCGGCTCGCCGGTCGAGGTGAAAGGGGGAACCCTCAGAGAAAGAAGACCCGCTGTGGACATGGGTTACATCCTCGACTTGAAGAAGGCGTCCAGCTCGCTGGTAAGGTCTTCCCTGGGCGCCATGCGCTTTTGGAGCGCCCCGAGAAGGCGCTGATACTGATCACGATAACTCGTCAGGCGGCGCAAGTCTTCCTTTGCCTTCGAGAGCTGCGCAGGCGGCAAAAGACGCTCTTCGATCTTGGTTTCAACATTCAAAATGTCGTCGTTCAGCATTCCGATCAAGGAGCGAGTCTTGTTCAGGGACTCTTCGTCGGTTGCCAGAGTGCCCGGGCTGGGGAACAAGGCTTCTAGGCGCCGCTGCATTTCAAGGTTGGACCGTTGGCCGCGAGCATCGAGAATCCCAACGAGGGTGTCGGTGTTCAGCGCTTCGACCGCGTTCATGGCCTCCGCAGATTGAGGAGCAATTGTGTAGTCCGCAATCTTGGTGACAGCGTTGGCGATGTAGGCGCCTAGCGATCCGGGGCCCGTGGCATAGGAAAGGTCGAGCCCGGGGCTTGCGCCAGCAAGCGCGCCGCGGTTCTCGCTAAGCATTCCCATACCCGGGTCCATAATGGCGCCGCCTTCCTGCATACCGGAGTAGCCCATTTGGGGAACGGACAGCCCGCTCTGCTTCCGCGCTTCGATGGCGGCCACAAGCTGCGGGTTGAGCTGACCGCCCGGCTGCATGACAAACTGGGCGCCGTCCCAAACCCTCTGGGGCTGGGTGTAGTCCAGAATTAGCTGCTCAAATTCTGCCGTCTGATCCCCAAGCTGGCCCGTAGCGTACTGGCCAAGCACCTGCGGGTCAGAGAGGTACTGAATGGTCCGGGCTTTGGCCGAATCGCCCAGGCGGTTGGCCCGGGCAGAGAGCTGTCCGAGAACATTCATTTCCGCCTGCTGCGTCATGCGAGAAGCGTCCAGAGCCAAGCGCATATCCACTTGGTCTAGGCCGCGGTCGCGAAGCATGAAGTCCAGGGCGTTGTTGTACACCGACATCCGGCGATCAATCTCCGCCTGCTCCAGGCCGGAATCGCGCAGCTCTCGACGCAGGTCACGCTCAAACTCGCGAGCATCTTGAGCTTCGTTGCTCTGGAAAGACCGGTTAATTGCGGCTTGCTCGGCTTGATGCTCACGGTTAAGTCGATTCTGCCACTGGGTGAAGCTCTGCTGTTCCCGCATGATGTCCACGTTGTAATCGTGGGCTTCTTCCATGGTTTCCAGTTGAGCGTCCGTGCGAGCGTCGATGAGCTGAAGCTCGTTGCTGAGGCCAAGGGCTGAGCGCAGTTCGATTTGCTCTTTCTGGAGCGCCGCGCGCACATTCTCCAGATTGACTGCCTGATCCCCGCGAAGACCTTGCAGCTCCATGGCTTGCTCACCGCTGAGCACTTGAAGTGCCTTTTGGTTGTCGAACAGGCGGGACTGCATAGACTCTTTGAAGTCGCGCTCTTTCCCGGCTTCCAGAGACTGGAAGTCAAACAGGTTCCGCTGCGCATCCGCTGCAATCTGGCCCTGAAGCTCAGCCAAGCCGCGCTGAAGCGTTCCGCGGAGCTGGATGTCTTCCTGACTTTGAGACCCACGGAGTCGCTGAAGCGCATCCTGCGCATCAATAGCTTGCGTAGCCAAGCGCTGACGGAATTCGCGGTCCGTTTCGTTCTCTTTGCGATTGTAATCGAACTTCATTACGTCGCGAGCGACGTCAAAGGCTGCTTGCCGCTCTTGAGCTTCTGCTCCGGCGCGACGCTCTAATGCTCTACCGCGCTCAGTTTCTGCGCCTTGGAGGGCGGTCAGCTTCAGCCCGCGCTCAAATTCGCGCCCTTCCTTCTCCCGGCCACGCTTGAATTCAGCAAACTGCTGAGCACGGCCGCCGAGGCGGTCAAAAAGTTGGGTCTGCTGGGTCGCTTCCGCCAGTCGCTCTGCCGGACTCATGGTCCGTGAGCCGGGGCCCGCGAACGCAAAAGCGGTGCCCGCGATGTCAAAAAGAGCTTGAGCTTGGCTCAGCCGCTTTTGCTCTTCGATGTCGGCCGTCGGGTCACTGGCCTGAAGTCCCATCTGCTTATACACCGCAAGACGCTCATCAACGCCCTGCTGCAAACCGGGGACTTCGGGCAGCGGGGGGCGCTGCGGCATCATGCCGGCAGGCATACCAAAGGAAGTGGGCATTAACGGGGAGCCGCCGTTAGCCATACGGACGACACCCCCGTTCCTAAAAGCCTGGACGGGCTCGCCACCCTCCATCGGCATCGGAGCTTCTTCGGCACCCATGTTCACCGTGGACATGATGCCCCCGGCCATCGGGCCTTCAACGCTGGACCCCATGGCTTCTTCTGCCAATCCGCCAATGCCCTGCTCGACAGCGGCAAGCTGCATCACGGGTTGGAGGAGAGTGAGCACTGACTCCGGGGTTTCTTGAGCATCCTCCGGGCCCACCAGCTCGGCAAGCTCCTGGCGGCGCTCGCCAACGCTCATTTGATCGCCCCGGATGGCGTTCATCATTTCTTCGTAGTCGCCGGCTTGATCGACATCCGCAAATTGCGTCTGTGCCTGCTGAAGCATCTGCTCCAGCATGGCCGGATCAATCTGATCAGGGCCTTGGGCCGCGGACGGTTGTGCGGCGGCTGCGGGCAGTCCGGCCGGGATGCCTATGCCGTCCATAGGAACCATGCCGCCTTCTTGCATGGGCAGCACACCACGGCCCATCAAGACGTCCTTTTGAGTGACTTTGCCGTCCCCGCTGAGGTCAGGGAACACGGCGCCGCCCTTCTTGAACATCTGCCGCTCTAATACGCTACGGTTCATCCGAATAGCCCCGATCTTTGGGCCCCGGCCGCGGCGGCTAAGCCGCCCACTGCCGTGCCGGCGAATTGCTGGAAGGGTGATGCTTGAGGCGAGGTTGCCTGAGACGTAACCATCTGCGTGGATGGAGCGCCACGCTGAATGTCAGACAAGAACCCAAGCTGCTGGTAGGGCTCGTAGTAGTTCTGGAGGTTCGTGGCCCGTGCAGCGTCGATCTGGGCCTGAGCTTGCTTCTGCTCTTGCTGACCAATGTCGAACAGGAAGCCAGCTTGGCCCTGACCGAGCTGTTGAGACATGCCTCCAAGCTGCGCTTGCTGCATCCCAAGCCCGGCGCCGGCCTGTCCGGCCTGAATGCCGAGCTGACCGTACTGGGTGCCAAGTCCGCCGATACCTTGAGCGATTTGAGCCGCCTGCTGGGAGCCTTGAAGGCCCAGGCGACCTGCCGCTTCGGCACCAGCCATACCCATCTGGGCTTGAGATTGACCGAGCTGACCGTACTGCTGAGCCATCTGACCGGCATACTGCTCTGCCGTCATCCCGAGCTGCGCTGCGCGCTGGGCAATGTCTGCCTGGGCGGTAGCCCCCGCCATGCCCATCTGACCGGCTTGCTGAGCAAACTGCCCCGTGAGCTGGGCCGCATTCATGCCGGTATTGGCTGCGAGCTGCTGGATGTTCATCCCCGTCTGGGCCTGAGCCCGGGCATTGGCGGAAGCCAGCTCCTGAGCAGAAAGGCCTGTTTGGGCTGCGAGCTGAGCGCCGGAAAGGCCAAGCTGACCCGCTTGAAGCGCCCCGGTTTGCGCAAGCTGCTCTGCCGATAGCCCAAGCTGACCGGCGGCTTGCGCAGCCTGCTGCCGCTGGGCTGCAAGCGCTTGAGCTTGCTGACCCGCTTGCTGCTCTGCGGACAGTCCCAATTGCCCCATGGCTCCCGCTTGTTGCGCGGCGAGCTGTTCGGCAGAAAGGCCAAGACCGCCTGCTGCTTGCGCTGCCCGGAGCTGAGCTTCTGCCCCTTGCGCGCCCAAAGCACCGGTGAGCTGAGCCGCCTGCTGAGACCGAGCCTGCTGCGCTTCAAAGGCTTGCTGCGAGCGCTGAGAGGCCGATTCAAAACCCTGAGCCCGGAGCTGAGCCGCGGTCCGCGCTTGTTGCTCCAATACATTCCGCTGACGCTCTGCTTCCTGAATCCCCTGCCGCGCTCCGCCAAAGGCTCCAGCACCCACGGCTTGTGCGCGCTGAGCTTGGCCTGCGATCTCACCTTGGCGGCGGATGTCAGACAGCGCTTGGTCAATGACCTCCTGCTGATACGGGCTCATGAACTGAGAAACGGACGTCGGATCATACATACCCGTCGTACCACCCAGGGCAGCGATGCCTTGCTGAGCGGTTTCCGCACCCATGCCGCCAGCGGCCTGGAGCTGGCGCGCAGCTTCCGAGGTGATTCCGCGGGCGCCAGAAACGGCTTGCTGCGCCTGTTGCCTCGCCACATCTGCGGCAGTCCGACCGCGCATGGAAGCGACGCCAAGCTGCTGAGACAGGGTGGGGATCGCCCCGGCCATTGCTTGCTGAGACTGCGCGACGGACTGGCGCGCCCGGTCAGCGGCAGTTTGCTGCCCCGCTTGGCCATACTGAACTTGGCGCGCGACGTTAGTCCCGGCGGTGCCTGCAATATCTTGTGCGCCGGTGGTGGCCTGCTGGAGCGCGCGAGCTTGCGCTTGGCCGACGTCCAGACCGCCAGCCATGGCTTGACGGGCAACGTCCTGCGCCGCAACGCCCGCTTGGCCCAGGGCCTGCTGCGCCGTTCCCACCTGACCGGTGATGGCGCGCTGCGCGGCCAGCATGTCTTGACCGCCAATGTCTGCAAAGGTCCGTGCGCCGAGAGCAGACTCTTGTAGTCCTGCCAGAGCCTGCGCGGTCCGGGTATCGCCCCGGGCCAGGGCCGCGGCGATGTCCCCCTGGGTGGCTTCAATCTGAGGGCCAATGGTGCCGAGAGCCCCGCGATACGCCCCCAGAGCTTCTTGCTGGTACGGAGTGGCCCCGGCCATGACCCCACCGAGCTGCGTACCGGCAGCCTCAAGGCTCTGACCAGCGGCAGTCAGGTAAGGCTGATAATCACCGATACCTCCAGCGGCTTGCCGAAGGGCTTCCTGCTGAAGGTTGGAAAGAGCCGCCACATCGTAGCCCGGGAGCTGCCCTGGCTCACGCAGAGTAAGCTCCCTCGCGCGCTGCATAAGCGCAAGGCGTTCGGCCTCAATTCGAGGGTCTTCACGGTATATGGTTGTTTGAGTCTCGGCCATTAGGCAACCCTACCTCGGCTTTCAAGATCACGCATCACGCTGTACATGTTCTTGATTCCCCGGTCCATGGAGCCGTTGCCCAAACCGCGCACGGCGTCCTTAGTCATAACGAATTCGCCCGGCATCAAAAGTGCTCGAACGCTGTCTTCATCCGGGGTGCCTTCGTAGGGCATGATGCCGCCATTGCGGCGCGGATAAACTTCACCGCCTTCGGCGGCGGTCATGTCAGGGATATTCGGCGGCGGGGTATATACCGGTGCCGTATATCGTCCACCCGGCCCGAAATAATACTCCGGGTTCTGCTCCAGAAGATCGAACCCGGTGTAATCATACCCAATAGTAGGCATAGGCTGTTCCGGGGTCTCGAAGAAACCGCCAGCGTAGAGGCCTGCGCCAGCCAGGGCCGTCAAGGGTCCGTAACGGCTAACCACGCCCGGTTGAAGCTGCCGGGTTGCGGAAGCTAAAGCTTCTGAGTAGGAAGCCCCTTTTTCAAGCGCAGAAGCAAACTCCGGCGAGTTCTGAAGTTGGGTTTCCGTAAGCATCCCACGACTCGGAGATAGGTACTGGTCGTAGAGCCTTTCCACCGGATCGGGGATAAATTTGCGAGCAAAGCTTTGCTGGGTTTGTGCCGTCGCAGGGGCCACCCCGGGCAGCGGAGCTTCTAAAGGCATTCGAGCCGCGGCCTCGGCGGCCGGGGGAGGAGCAACCGATGGTGCTGCCCCAGGAGCCGCGGCCTGCGTTACACCAGCCGCCCCAGCACCGCTGGTCGCGGTCGGAATGCTGATGGAGCCTACCCCGGAGGCTCCTGCGCCTGCGGGAGCCGTGGTGAAGGGCTGAGAAGACGTAATCGTGCTGCGGACCGTGCTTGCCCCACCGCCGGCTCGGGCCAGGGCTTGCTGCACCGTCTCGCCAGGGCGCATAGCAATGGCTCGGGTCACGCCAGAGGGCGCTCCTGCGCCAACCCCCGGGGTAAAGGTAGTGGCTGCGCCGCCAGGGACGGAGCCTGCCCCGGCCAAGGGCTGAAGGCCCGCGTCCAGAGCGGCAGAAACTTGCTGGGTATTCGCCAGATTCCGTGCTGCAACATCGGCAGCGCGGTCAAAGACGGGTACGGCGTCAGTTACTGGGGGCAGGCCCGAAGCCAAGCCACTGGCCTTAGCGGCGGCCGCTTCTTGAAGTCCTTTGGCGGTAAGCTCGCCACCAGCCACGGAGGGTACCGCGTCCACTACGGGGACATTCGCCCCGGGGACCGCGGCGCCGGGAGCTGCGGCAGGAGCAAAGGGCCCGATTTGAACAGCTTCCTTAATGCCGCCCATAAACGTGCCGCCTTGAGCGACGCTGCTAACCCCTTTGAGAATGCCGCCAGTGGCCCCCGCGATTGCAGCAGCTTTGAAGGCGTCTTTCAGATTGCCGCCTTGAATCAGGCTGGCAATACCAGAGCCCAGAGCTGCACCAAAGACTGGTCCGAGGGGCGTGAACGACAAAGCGATAGGCAGGATGACGCCTGCGGCCTTTTTGAGGAACTTCCCGACCTTCTTGAACGCCTTCTTGACGCCCTTGAAGAGCTTTTTCAGGAAGAACTCCGGCAAGCCGGTTTCCGGGTTAATGCTGTTTTCCGGCGACCCCACGACATAGCGCTCGGGGTCTTCAATCCCCCGGGCGCGCAGGTCGTCAAAAATGGATTCTTTGAGGGCAGGATTGTCCGCAATCAGCGCCGCCGGGATGACAATCTCACCGGTCTGAAGGTGCGCAACGGTGTCGTCCCCATAGCGGCCGTAATCGGCCATGCGGGCAGCGACATCCTTGAAGTTGGCGATCCCGGCATTACCAAAGGCGCGCTCGGCATCCCTGCGGTCCATTGCCTCAATTTCTTCGTCAGGGACGATGAAATCGGCAATACCGCCAGCAGGAACTTCGTATTCTTCAAGTTGCTCGTAGGCCGGTTCTGCCATCACGCCGCTCCGCCGGAAATGCCTTGAGGCATAGTGACTTGGATCAGTGTACTGCGCTTTTCAGAGCCAGTCCACGGGTTACCGCATACGGGACAATTACCACTCGGATAGCTCAAAATCTCTTCCGGGGTATCCACCTCGTTTGCACAATTTGCGCACTCCACCTTGTCCTTGCTGGTGGAGGGCAGCCACTTGCTGCCGTCACGCATCGTAATAACCGTTTGATCGCTCATGGCGTAGACACCGTAACCGTGCCAACGCCGCCAGAGCTGCTAGAACCCACCACATGCGGGGTGTTGGCTTGTGTGATCTTTACCGTGCCGTCCACTTGGAACAGCGCGCCGTTTTCTAACCCAAAATCATTGCTTTGCAGGTCTGTCAGGGTGATCTGCGTGGCCCGGTCAGGCCCAGGGTTCTGAATCTGCTCAAGAAATACGGAGAATGCGCGCACAATCTCCGCAAGATAGCGCTGGTCATACTCCCGGGGCGGGACCGGGAACTGAGGCTTGACGACCTGCTGAGCCATTACCTGCGACCGTCCTGCCTGACATCAATCCGGGGACTGCCCAGGCGCCACTTCACCCCCATGGAATCCGACTGCAAGCGCAGCGCAAAGCTCCGGCCCCGAAGGCGCACATGCACCTGATCGGTGAACTGCTCCACCGGCACCGTGGCCGAGCGTGTGACCGTTGAATCGTCCGTGGTTGTGTAGGCAGCGCCTGGGAAATTCCGGGTCTTGAGCACAAAATCGGCCGCAGGGCTGACCGCATCTGAGCCCTCAAAGGTGATGTCGGGAATCAAGCGCCGAATAAAGGCAAAGGTCTCGCCGTCCCCAATATCAATCTGGCTCGACTCAATGTAAGCGCTGATGGCGGTCACCGGGCTGGTGCTGCCGTCGTCGTTGCCCAGCTCATGCTGGTACAAGCGCCCGTCAGCGCTGGCGGCAATCGGGTTCGGCACAATGCCGCGGTCTAGCCACGCCGTCCGAGCCAGGGTGCCGTAGGTCCAGACATTTTCCTGATAGTTAAAGGTCACGTAGCGGTCGATGTTGTCCGAGTCCGCGGACGGGTAGAACCACGTGATCTCATTGAACGACGAATTCAGCGCCGCCGTAACCTTCTCGGCTTGAGAATCGTTGAAGTCGTTGAAAACGTAAGACTTCACCGAGCACGGAAGCTTTTGCACCTGACCGGTGTAGACGTAAAACTCCTCCAGACCCATCCAGTACACCGAGTCGTCCACCGCCTTCGCGGCGTTCGGGCCCATGATGGTCGTGTTTTCGGAAATCTGGTTGATACCAAAGGTAAAGGGCGGCCCAAGATACTGCATGGCGTGGAGGCTGACGTCGGTGAATACAATCACCTGCTGGCGCGTCTCCACCGCACACACAATCTCCGAGCCAGAACCAATGCGCAGATCACCCGCCGTGTTGGTGGCCGTCGCCGCCCAGGTGGTCGGACTCTCCTGATCAGAAAACCGGATCAAGAGCGGGTCTTGCACCCCAATGTTGTCCTGAGGATCGCAGCCAAAGACCAAAATGTGCCGGTCGTTATCGGAAACCAGAACCTGCTTCGCAATGGTCGGCGTCGTGGCATCCGCGCCCGCTAAGCTAGAAAGAGCTACCCCGCGGGCAAAAGGCGCGCTGCTCGTAGACTTGTCCCAGTAGTAAATCCCGCCGTCCCGGGCGTTGAAGATCAAATCTTCCCCGAAGTTGTCGGCAGACCAGAGGCGCAGCGTGGCGCCGGCGACCAAGAGAGAAGTGCCCGAGCCCCACGTGCCACGGCCCCAGGTGCCCGCACCCCAGCCGGTGCCCACCACCGTGGTGTCCAGACCGACGTTGATCTGGTACGCGCCGACCACAGCAGAGCCCCCGTTGCCCGTATCACTGGCGTTCGCCGTGACCGTGGCCCCAGAGGTGTCCTTGGCGGTGATCGTGTAGGTGTTGACGGTAAGGACTTCGACAATCTGATATTCCTGATTCAGGACATCCGCCGTGATCAACCCACCCAGGCTCACGGCGCCGGAAAACGTCACAAAGTCGTTCTCAAGGGCGCCGTGGTTGGAATCAGTGACGGTCAGCGTAGAGCTGCCGTCGGTGGCCGCAAAGGTGACATCCCCCGCCGCGGTGGTCTCGCGGATCGGGGTGATGTCGTTGTAAGCGCCGCCCTCCTCAATGTAATACTTGAGGTGCGTACCCAGGCCGATGTATTGGCTGCCGTCGAGCGCTACAAAAGCGTGTAGCTGGCGGCAAGACCCCAGAAAAGTGTTGAGCGAGGTCGGAACCCACCCGCCAATCTTCTCCGGCACCCCAAAACGGAACCGGACCATATCGCAATCAAACCACCCACCCTCGTTCGTGTAGGAAGTCGTTTCGCGATTAAGGCCCGGCCTGAATTGGAGCTTTTGCAATGGCATTTACATAACCTGCGCCTGGGGTTCCGGTTCCGCTTCAGCCGGCGTCTCCACCGACTGAATCAACATGTTGGTAAACACGTTCTGCGCAGCCGTCACCTGATCCAGTTGAAAGCGGATGCCCTCCGCCTTCGTTTGCAGGTCACGAATCTGATTGATCAGATACTTCTGCTGATCACTAAAGCCTTCAGCATTGTACTCCTGACCGTTGATCGTAACTACATTGCCTTGCTCAGTCATGAAAGCTCCCACGCTTTGTTGAAAGATCGTTTACCACGGCACCCCATCAGCGGTCGTGGGGGTGATCTGCGCGTCGATGTTGCTTTGGAGCGCAGCTTCGGTGGCGTCCTTGTCCACCCCGTCAGCCCAGACCCAGCCCAGCACCTGCTCTTCGGTGAGCTGATCGTAGGGCGTGAAGTCCGGGCTAGAGGCGTCGTAGGTGAAGCCCGCCGTGCCGTAGCTAGAGGCCGAGAAGGTTTGGGCTGTTTCGCCCTCTCCCGTGGTCTCGGTCGCCGTGCAACGCCAGTGCGCCACAACCACTCCGCCGTCAGAAAGCTCGCGCTCAGTGGTGGAGATGGTCCAGTTCATCGTTGCTGCCATTGGTTATGCTCCTTCAAGCTGCGCCACGCGGGCGCGTAGGGATTGGATTTCTGCAATCAAGTTGGCGATAAGCTCCGGGGCTGAATAGCTCATGCCCTGCATTTCTTCGCCGTCTTTCTCGCCGGTAGAGATAGGGGTTTCGCTGATCTCCTGCACCTCATGGGCGATAAGGCCGATAAACCGCGAGCCGTCTGCCTTCCACGAGCCTTGCACGGGCTTCAGGGCGTCAATGTAAGCGCCGCTGTTCGTGATGGGGCCGTCTACGTCCTTGAGGCGGTAGTCGGAGGAGGTGTTAAAGGATGTAGTGGAACCATTAGTGGTAATTGATCCCACCACACCATTTCCGTTAATCATACGAAAATGATTAATAGTCCCTGTTCCCGATGTCTTGGTTGCGATTGCATAGCCTTGAGCATTGAGATCATTTGTCGTCGAAACTTGAAATCTTTCCGCTGCTCCGCTGGCGTCGTTGCCTATACCGACTCGCCCTGCGCTGGTGATGCGCATGACTTCGGAGCCGTCAGTCTGGAACAAAATGTTGCTGTTCCCAGCGCTGCTATCGTTGTTGTAATCCGCCGCTAGCGTCAGGTTAAGGTCGGAATAGATCGTGTTGCTGTAGCTAATGCCGGAGAGGTAGAGGTCACCAAAACGGGACGCTGACGCACCAAGGTTTACTCCGCCGTCTACATCGGACCCGTTGTCCCTTGGAATAATGTCAAAGCCCCGAAACTTCAAGCCTGTGTGACCAGACTCTCCGTCAACATAAAAGCCGGTCGTTTCAATTCCAATACTCCCGACCGTGGTGCTGTCTTTGGCGAACCCAAGAATAGTGCCGTCTGATGTAAGCCTATTAAGACTAAGCGTTGTGCCGCCGTCGTTAGTGATAAGTGCTTCGTTTGACCGTATTTCAACCCCTTCGGTCCCGTAATTGCTAGCAGTTTTCCCCACCAGCAGCCTGCCCGACGAGTCGATGCGCATGCGCTCCACATCGTTGCTGCCCGAAACATCAGCCACAGCAAACGCCATGTGCGTAGTTGCACCGCTGGTGCTTCCGTACTGATAACGAATGCTGCCTTTTACCCCAGCACCAGAACCAGAAGCATCCGCCCCATAGAACTCAAGCGCAGCGATATCATCACCAATAGTATGGCCGCCGTTGCTAGAGGTTCCAACTCGTATGTAAGCTGAATTGTCAGTGCTTGTTTGCACTTCTAATGGCGTAGCAGGACTCGACGTCCCAATCCCGACATCCCCTGCGCTGGTGATGCGCATGGCTTCTTGAGGAGACGCGGCGGCTGCGTTAGTGGCGAAAGTTAAAGCGTGAGCATTGCCGCCCGCAGAACCGCCGTTGATTGCGCTAATGTAAGCATGGCGAGTGGTTAGCCCGTTTCCCCCAGCAAGGATTAGACGCGCCTCCGACCCCGCAGTGGTGCCCGTGTTATGAAGTGCGGCAAGCGTTAGTGCAGCACCTTCGTTTTCGCCCTCGACGGTAGTTTTATAAGAAGGACTCGTCGTCCCAATCCCGACGTTGCCGCCGCCGCGCTGAAGAACTAAGTCCCCCCACGCTGAGCGGCCACTTATTAGCGCTCGTAAATCGGTATAGGTGTTACCAGACGTTGCGCCAAATCCAATGTCAAACGACGAGCCTGTCGTTCCAGACGCAAAGTCTGTGTTGGTTGCAAGAATCTTTCGCTGACCGCTTGACTCAACGCTTAACGGCTCTTGAGGACTCGTCGTCCCAATCCCCAACGCCTCCGCACTCGCGTCCCAGAAGAACTTAGGCGTGGTGCCGGTGTCTTCGTAGAAGGAGATGTCGCCTGCGTCATCAATACGCAAACTTGTAAGCGCGTCGTTTCCTTCAATGCCGCTATTTGTAACTTTAAATTCTAAATCTCCATTACCGCCGCCAGATTGTCCTGTAGATTTTATAATTACAGCATTATTCGGACTGCTACCGCTAGAATCAGAGTTATAAAAGTTTATTTGCCCTAAAACGGAACTTGTACTAGCCGCAGTGTCTGTTGATTTAAGAGTAAGAACACCGCCAGTAGACGATTGTATTAGCCCACTACCATCAACCGTCAGCCCATCAGCCGTGACGGTGCCGGTAACGTCGATGCCGGTGGCGGTGGTCTCGAATTTAGTGGCATTGTCGTGTGCAAGTAATACAGACCCGTCAGCAGTAAAAACTCCCATCGTTTCGCCTGTATACTTTTGTATGCTAAGGCTTGAGTTTGCCCTTATTCGCAAATTTCCTGTGCCAGCGTCATCAATGTAACTTGCAGACCCATCATGATAAATCTGTAGGTCCGACCCAGCGCCGAAAACGGCCTTGTCGTTGTCGCCGAAGGTGATGTCCGCAGTGGTCGAGGCGCCTGCGAGGGTGGTCGTCCCAGAAACCGTCAGGTTCGCAACGGTCGTGGTCCCGGTTAGTTCGAGATCCACAAGCGCATCAACCACCGCAGCGCCTGCCCCAGCCCCGTCTAGGTAGACCAGCTTCACCGCGCCATTGGCGATGGTGACGTTCCCGCCAGATCCCTGGGAGATGGCGATGGACTGGGAGCCGGTGGTGGCGTTCTCGATGAGCATCACCCGGGTCATGGTGTTCGGGGCAATGGTCAGGGTGCGCGTGGCCGTTAGCGTTGCGCTGCTGGTCACCTTGAAGTACATGGCGCGAGCCGGATCGGTCGCCCCGTCAGCAACGGTGGTCGTCGCATCAGCATCCGATACGAAGCAATCCTGCGTGCCATAGCCTAGGGCTTCGCCGATCAGCTCCAGGTTCAGGTTGGTGGTCGTCCCCCAGGTTCCGGAGCCTTCGCCGGTCGCGAGCTCGGTCAGGCGGAGATCATTAACGTAAGTGGCCATGCTGTACCCTCACTCAATCAGGCGGCGTCGCGCCCGGCTGCAATATCTTCATAGTTTGGCGCCTGGCTCGTGCTCACCGGAGCATAGCCTGGCGTCTGGCTGGTGCTAATCGTCGCATAATTCGGAACCTGGTTGGTGTCAATTTCACCATAGACCAGCGGCGTTCCCAAGAAGCTTGTAATCCCCTCCCCGGTGAGCTCCACCACCGCCCCAGCGTCCACCGTGGGCATCCCGAGGGCGCTGGTCATGTTCTGGCCGTCTAGGGTGATGGTGATCCCAAAGGAGATGAAGACCGTCCCCAGGGCGCTGGTCGTGGCTTGCCCCGTGGGCACCACGTTTGCCTTGGCGGTGATATCGACCGAGCCAACGGCGGAGCTCAGGCCAGAGCCCGAGAGCTCGACCACGGCCCCGGCGTTGACCTCCAGGGCGCCCAGCCCCGAGGTAACCGCCTGCCCCGCGGGGAAGACGTTCGCCAGGGCTGTAACGCTTGGGGTGCCAAGGGCGCTGGTGACCAGTTGTGAACCAGGGCTCACATTCGCCTTAGCGATAACCGAAACCGTGCCCAGGTCCAGGGACAGGCCGAAGCCCGTCACCGCGACGTTCGCCGCGGCGTCTACAAGCGGGGTCCCTAAGGCGGAGGTGGTCTGCTGGCCGGTGACGTCGACATTGACGTACAGGGGCGTGCCCCAGGCGCCTAGGCCCCAGGTACCCCTGCCCCAGCCCTCCTGGATCGCCACGTTACTCGCTGAGGTCCGCGGCGGCGGCAGTCAGGCTGGCGAGGATCTCGGTCAGGATCTGACGCACGGGCGTGGTCATGTAGTCCTGGGCGAGCATGCCCTCAACCTTCTCGATGCAGAACTGGATCTCTTCCAAAGCGCTCATGGCGGCCTCCGGGGGCGGCAATCCCCCGGAGTATAGCCCAATCAGGCGTGCTCGTAATGCAGCCCCTGCTCCTTGCGCTCCAGGATCCGGCGCACCTTGTGGCGGCTCATGTCCCGGGCGTTCGCGTGCAGGGAGCTCACCTGCTTAGCGATCTTCTGGTGCCCCAGGCCCCGGTCGGCCAGGCGGTGGATCGTGCGGATCACGCGCTGCTCGTCCTCCACGGGCACCAGGCGCGTGCGGCGGTTCGCACCGTGGCGCTCCTCGACCTTCTCAAAGCCGTAGGGCACGCTCCCGCCGATGCTGTAGCCCCGGGTGGCCCAGTCCACCTTCCCGTCGGCGAAGCGGTCCTTGATGATCCCGTGCTCCAGCTCGGCCACGGCGGACAGCACCATGAGCATGATCTGGTTGGTCATCTGGTTCATGTCGAACTTCGCACGCAGGCCCTTGGCCCCGCTCGCGCGCGGGTAGACGATGGGCACGTCCCCGAACTGCTCGCAGAAGAACAGGGTCACGTTGCTCTCCTGGAGATCGGGGATGATCTTCAGCAGGTCCTGGGTCGAGCGCGAGAGGCGGTCGAGGCGGGTGCAGACCACGATGTCCCAGTCCTCGATGGCCTTCGTGAGCTCATTCGACCCAGGGCGATCGAGGATATCAATCTTCCCCGAGTAGCCCTCGTCGAAGTAGAAGCCGTCGACCTCCCGGTTGTACTTCTCGCGCACGAACTCCTCGATGTGGCGCTTCTGGAGCTCGATGCTGACCCCGTGCTTGGCCTGCTCCACCGTCGAGACCCGGCAGTAGCCGTAGATCTTATTGATGCGCTTCCCCGGCTGGATCATTTCACACCCCCGCGGTACCCATAGTCAGCGAGCTCGCCGTGGAGCCGCTCCCAGTTGATGTTCAGGGGCTTCAGGCCCTGGGCCCGGTCGGCAAACAAGGTCATGCCGTCCTTCTTGATCTCCACCGCGCGGTAGTTCTTGGGCGCGCCGTCAAAGACCAGCTCAAGCCCGTGCAGGCGGCAGGTGCGGCGGACGCGGTTGTAGTATTGTTTCTTCCTAGCAGCGCTCATAGGGACCTCCTCTCAATGCGCAAGCGCATGGTAACTGGTCCCGTGTCGATGTGCAAGTGTGCATAGAGGGGGTTTTATGGACAGCGAAGACGTGAAGATCACGATCAAGTTCGAC
>Ga0222719_10001638_pt1 | contig 21445 bp, 38 predicted proteins | sample C33_34DmetaG_FD_165039 | JGI IMG/M metagenome (GOLD analysis project Ga0222719, IMG submission 165039) | Estuarine water microbial communities from San Francisco Bay, California, United States - C33_34D | ecosystem: Environmental > Aquatic > Marine > Unclassified | place: USA: California...
TGTTTGATTATATTTACCAATGTAGTTTCTACATCTGTTACAACAGTTTTATTAGTATTCTTACCTAATTCTGTAGTAAATATTTTTGCTTTCTTATTCATCTCACCTTTTACTTTGTCAGCAAGTTCAGCCTTTGCAATCATCATACCTTTTTCAATTGCAAGTTCTAAATCTGGTGAAACACTTGTGCCGACACCAAAGATACAAACTTTATCTTTACCTTTGCCGAACGTTTTAGTACCACATTCTTTTTTCTCGTTATAATCTTTCATATACCAAGATGGTACTTTAAGGACTTGTTTATCCTTTTCTTGTTTTATCTTATATGTACTATTAGCACATCCCGTAAGTATCAGGCCAACAGCACCTATCATTACATATTTAACATACTTATTCATTCACTTTCTCCTTCATAATATTAAACACATTATATACTATTTCTTTTGTTTTGTCAACAGCCTGTGTTCTCTCAACTGTTGCAACAAATGGTTCCCATGTAAATGCAATGGATATCCATAAAAAAGATGTTATTATTAACGTTTTTATCATTATCTTACCTCCCAATTACCATCTTTATCTAAACATACTTTACCAGGTTTGTGGTATGCGTGTTTAGGTCTTTCATAATATCTACAGTAGGCAGGTGTATTCATATCACCATAGTAAAATTGAGCAAATAACTCCCAATATGTAGGACCATCATATGCCTTTCGGCCATCTGCACATTCTACTACTTCCTGTTTAACAATCTCACCATTGTCTAATTGTTTAATTTCTACCTTAATGAAACAATATTGATCTTTGATAGGTTGTATTTTATCATATTCTACTGCAACATTTTTGCCTTCTAATTTATCAATTTTTTTCATTGTGTTTTCAAATGAGTCTTCCGAGTAAGCAACTTGCATTAATACTGGTATCAATAATAACAATAGAAATATAAAAAATAATGTTCTCTTTTTATTGATCACTTACTCTCCATCTTCCGTCTGGCATTTTACAAACTTCTTGCCATTCCATTTTTCTATATGGATTACCATATAGTATTGAGTCAAAAAATCTTGTATTGTCTAAATTTTGATCGTGTGTAGTTTCGACCATTGTACATTTAATTGGACCTTTTAAATAAAAACCTGTAGTTTTGATAATACCATTACTTTGTGTTTTAGGATTTTGCCAAGTTGTAAACCCTGGACTACTAGGTGCGTTTTCTAAATGATCTACAAATGCTCTTGTCATTAATTGATCATCTGTTTCAGCATTCATAATATCTGCACCTTTAAATGAACCTGCAACTGCACAAGTGGCCACAACAGCAGGATTGTCACTTATATATTGCCAACATGCTGTACCAGCAACAGCCGCTGTACTGGATGCACCAATATAGGACTGTTTACTAGCACAATTAGAGAGCAACAACAAACAACTAATTAAAAGTAATTTCTTCAACATCTTCAATTTTTAATTTTTCTTTTTCTTCTTTTTTAAGTTTTTCTTCTTTTTCTTTTTGTTTTTCGGTCATTTCTTCTAAATATTTTTGATATTTGTATTCTTGTAAAGTTAAGCCGAACACTTTTTTATAAAAGTGATCAACTGGAACTGGTGAAGAATATGCAAGTATCAAATTATCAAAGTTAATATCTAAATTTCTATACATCTTCGGATTTGATTTTTTTGCAACTTTATGTGAATTTAATAGTTGTAATCTATTTGTAAACACATCTTCATACGGTTCGTTTGTAGTTGATTGTTGCAAATCTTTTTGTTTTGCAATTTTAAATTCATCAAATAGTGTTTGTTTATCTATCATATTGTAGTCCTTTTGTTAAGTTAATAATCATTTATGTACTAATGCTATCACAGTTTATTATAAAAGTCAAGCGTTAAATAAGTTAATAAAATCAACGTTTTTAATAGAACAAAGTAAGAACATCTGACCTATTGTACTATTGATTCTACTTATCATACGGAGATGTATCATTACCTATCATTTTACACATATATTGTATATCATCAATTAAATGATTAACCTCAGCATCCCTTTCAGGTGTTTTTGGATTGTTATATTTTAAATTATATAACTTGTCCGATTGTGATTTAATAGTATCAATCTTCTTACAAAAATCACTAATCTTGTGTAACATTATTTTTTACCTTTGTGAATAAAGATTTAACCTTTGCCCAATTTTTAGCATTTTGTTCTTTACCAGCCTGCCAAGATGCCTGTTGAAATTCTTTGATTTCTGACCATTCATTAGCAATATAGTTCTTTACTTTAGTGTCCATTGTTTCTTCGGACTTTGCCATAGTAGCCGTCATTATGGCAACTATTGATAACAGCATTAATGTTTTCATTATATTTTCCTTCCCATTGATTTAAAATCTTTAGCATCAACAACTTGATAACCGCCTTTGTTATATGCTACAGATATTGTTTTACCAGCAGGCAAACTTGTACTATAATATCTTCTATAGGTACTACCCACTATCCTATCACTTGTTGGTATAGAATCTCTTATTTTGAATATTGAAGTATCTAAAGATTTAGGTACTCTTTTTGATTTGATAATCTGGCCTGTTTTTACATTTACATTAAGACCTAATGTACTCAACCATTTATGATATTGTAATTTTACTAAATCTAATTGTTCTTTTTTTGTCATTTTTTTTGACATTCTATTATTATTGCACATTTTAATCAATTTGTCAATAGTCTATATTTTATCATAATTAAAGTATTTAATAGTACCTTCTACATAACCAAGTCTTTTGTCTTTTACTTTAGGATTTGTAAACATAGTGTTAGCGTCACCTGATTTATAACCCTCTTTATGTGATAAAGTGATGTGAGCAGCACCTTTATCATTTCTTTTTATTTTTTTATTACTATCTAATAGAAACATATCTTTTACCCAATATGCGTCAATGTGATTATTTGCTCTGTAACCATTAATCATAGCACCAACTTTTTTACCTACAATATTTTTGTACTTATTAAAAACCTTAACACTTGGTTTAAATGCAAGTGTAATATGATCGGATACTAATACACTCATTGTAGCACTTTTTTTAACTGCGTTACAACTTTGTTTATCTAATGCAATAGCAAAATAACCGTTATACATTATTTCCCGTATACCTTTTCTGCTTCTAAATGTAAAGCAATATCAACATCTGATTCTTCTTTTTCTGTTAAAGCCTTTTCATCAGCATACTGATCAATTTCTACATCACCATTTTCTTCAGCATATTCATCATCTGTATAAGATACTTTACCAAGATATTCTGTTGTATCACTATCTGAATAATTAGCGTCAACCATATAAGTTTCAACACTATTTTTAGTTGTAGTTATCTCGTGGTTAATTTGTGAGTGATCAATGCCACCATCATCTAAAAACTTTTGATCAGCTTCGTCTTTATCTTTAGCCAATACCTCTTGTTCAACAACAAGTGTATAATAAGTTTTTTTTCTGTATAGGTTTTTACCTATATTTTCTTTTGTATATATTATATTTGTGTCTATTGTCATAGTGTCCTCCTTAGTTTAGTTGTGTTATATATTCTCTTTTAGTTTTGTAATTTTTTGTCATATCGGGATTAAAGTCTTTTCTAAAACCTTGTCTTTGGTATAACTGACCAAAGTCGTTATATAAGTTATCGTCACCAGCAGCCGTTTCTGAACCAAATACATCTTCATATGTTTGATAATATTCGTCTGGATAGATTATCTCAATAGCAGTAGCGCCAGCAAAGTTTGTTGCGTCTTCTTTATAGGTCTTATCCATGTAATCTTTGAATTTTAATAACTGTTTTCTATAATATTTAATTTTAGAAATAGGAACATTTTTATACATTGAGTCACTACTCCAAAAATATTCTGCGTCTTCGGAATCAAAGTATTCTCTTTTGTAAACAATATTAAATGTTGTGTGTTTCATTGTGTTGTCCTTTTTATTGTTGTTTTTTCTCATATACGTATATACTATATGAAAAATGACTAAAAGTCAAGCATAAAAAACGTTGATTTTACTAGGTTTTTAGGGTATAAGTGTGCTATTCTGACGCACTTTTGACTGATTCTTGTCTATTTTCTGTCGTATCCTGCCTTAGCAACATAGAACGAATCAACAATATCTGTTACAGGATTGTTTAGTTTTGTTTGATCAAATTCTTTCATCAAATCAATATGTGTATCTTTTACAAATTGCTCATACATTTTAAGCTTGTCTGCATTGCCTTTACCTGTAGCATTCTTCTTTACTTGACCAGGCACTATACTTTCAAATCTCTTGTTTAGTTTGTACAGTTTATGTTTGAGAGCACCCATATTCTCTGCTAGGTTGAATACAAGTCCTTTACTGCCATATGAGTAGCCTTCTATAAAAATATTACCAATAGCAGTATCAATAACAGAAAGCGCCCACTCGGAAATCTGGTCGTGTCGTTGTTGTTCGGTGGTATAGGGTAGATGTAGTCTGCCATTTATTTTACCATTACAATAATTGCCTTCATATTTTTTCACATTTGTAAGATAGTATATCTTACAGTTATCTAATTTAAACTCGCCTCTACATACACATATAGCAGGACTGCTTAAACTATAATCAATTCCAATCGTCTTGTTCTTCTTCATTTTCAAATATCGCATCCTCTTCTTCAATAGAAGAGTCAGCACCACAGAAAGGACAACTAATAGGTTCAGCGTCCTCGTCTGACCATTTTACCCAATAAGATACATCACAAACGTTGCAACTTATTTGTACTTTGTTTATATTATCTGACATTCGTAATCCTTTATGTAACTTATTTTATCAAACAATTTTGCTTGTTGTATATCTTTCCATGCAACTGTTAATGCGTTTTGTGTTTGTTCAGTAGCATTTACACCAGTTATTTGATAGTCGGCACACATTGATGATAATACTTGTACAGTAAAACCTTTTTTTGCCCAACTTATAGCAGAATAAGGTTTACTTCTAATCACACAACCAGATGTATTTGTGCCACCAATTATTACATTTTTTAAATTATAACCTTTTCTATGTACTTCATCTACAATACGTTCTATAGAACATTCACGTGGATCAATAGTTAACCATATGTTTCTTTTTTCTATTCTAGTTATTTTTGCAACCTCTTCAGTTTTTCTATGTTGCCCAGGTATATGATCAGAAACAATAACAAGAGGTTTTTCTCTTATTGCATTTAATAACCATGCTAATGTAGAAAATCTTTGATTGTTTGTAAAGTCATCTCCTAATATAGGATGACCTTCAAAATCTATAAGTAATATGATTGTTGTAGGTTTTAAATCCATTTTATTATGGTTTCTGGTTCTGGTTTCTTATCTTGCTTTTTTCTAGCTTCATTCATTGATTCTCTACGAAATTTTTTTGCTTTACCTATACTAGCTAATAATATAACAGGATGTTTTACCCAAGGTAAATCTGACCATTTTTTATATTCATGTGGAAAACATTTTAATACAGACGTATGTAAATCTTTCTCTAAAGCAAAAGCAGATAAATTAGCCATCCACATTCCTACTTCAAGTGAGGCATCTGGAAAAACAATTTTTAAGTGACTACTGTGCATTTGTTCATAAAAATTACCTTTTTTTATAGATGTTTTATAATATTCATTAGGTACACCTAATCTTTGTGTAAAAACCAACAGATAAGGTGTTGATTTTATATGTTCAAAATAAGGATTATATTCTATATCTTTTTCTGATTTAAAGGTAGTTTCCTTTTCGTTTAAATCTTTACTATTTTTTACACTTTTCAACCATATCTTACGTTTTTCTTCTACCTTATCAGGACCTAATACATTGCAATGATATGGCATAAAATTGTTTTTAGATGGTGTAACTTTCCATGCCTTCCATAATAAATCTTCAATCAATTGTTTTTCAGGTATGTCCTCTGTATCGTAGGTCATAACGTGCTGTCTTCTATTTAATAAATTTAAGATTGGTTGTTGATTCATTTTATACCTTTATAGTTTAAATTTTTTAAATTGATCTTTTGTTACATCTTGTTTAAGACCACCAATAACATAACTTTCTATTTCAGTTTCTTGTGGTGCGTTTTGTAGTGAGTGACTATTAAACCAATGTTGTGTCCAAGGTAATGGATTCTGTGATGATGAGTGTTCATACTTTTGTTCTAAACCAATAACTCTCATTCTTCTATTTGCTATATATTCAACATATTGATGTAGTAGTTTTTCTGATAGTCCTATCATAGAACCTTTTTGAAATAGATAAGTTGCCCAATCTTTCTCTTGTTGTACTGCGTCATCATATATTTGATAGCATTCTTTTTGTGTATCTTTAATAACTTTATTCATAACTTTATCATTCTCTTTTGTAAGATATGCTTTGATAATCTGTTGACTCATTGCAAGGTGTTGACTTTCATCTCTAGCAATAAGAGATAATATCTTAGCACTACCTTCCATAAGTTTTAATTCACCAAATGCAAACGAACAAGCAAATGATACATAGAATCTTAAACCTTCTAATACGTTTACAGTTACTAACGCAAGCCATAATGCTTTCTTTAGTTCGTAAATGTCAACTGATTTAGGATCATTATGCCATTTGTAACCTAATGCGATTAGTTTATCGTATGCTTCTGTAACTGCTTTTGATCTTTCTTCAATCTTCTTATCTTCAATAATAGTATCAAATACATCACTTGGTTGTGAGTATAAGTTTTTAATTATGTATGTATAACTTCTACTATGAATTGTTTCCATAAAGTCCCATGCTACTATGGCACCTTCTAATTCAGGATTAGTTACGAAAGGTAAAAATGCAAGGCATGGACCTCTACCTTGTACACTATCTAACATTGTTTGATACTTTAGATTAGATGTAAATATAAACTTTTGTGATTCAGACAGTTGAGCATAGTCGTTTCTATCTTTCTGTAAAGATACTTCTTCAGGTCTCCAGAAGAAACCTAATTGTTGTTGAGCCAATTTATCAAATATAGGATACTTAAATGTATCATATCTTTGTACAGCAAGGTCTTCGCCAAAAAACAATGGTTGTTTTGTAGCGTCTAAATTTTGTTTCTTATTAAATACTGTCTTCATTTATATTGTACACGAGTCGCAATTCTCGTCCTCTTCTTTTGGTTTATCCTCAGGCACATTATCGTGGAACCCAATTGGATGAGTGGGTTCGTCTTCGTCCTTTTTACTATCATATGTGTTTTGATAGTAAGAAGTCTTCCAACCCAATTTATATGTTGTCAATAAGTCTTGTGCCATTACTGATACAGGTACTTGACCTTCAGTATAGTTTTCAGGATTATATGACCAATTGCCTGATATGGCCTGGTCAAAATACTTTTGCATTACTGCAACGATATTTATATATCCTTCATTCCCCTTCATGTCCCAAAGTAAAGTATAGAAGTTTTTTAGTTTAGAATATTCAGGTACTATTTGTTTTAATGGGCCTTTTTTAGACTTTTTAACAGACAAATAATCTCTAGGTGGTTCAATACCATTTGTCGCATTAGAAACTACACTAGAAGATTCACTAGGCATTTGTGCTGATAATGTACTATGTCTTAAACCATGTTCTTTTATTTCTTTTCTTAAATGTTCCCAATCGTAAGTAAATTCTCTTTTAACTAACTCGTCAACATCTTTCTTATATGTATCAATAGGTAATATACCATCTGCATATTTTGTAGATTTAAATGCTGAACAAGGACCCTTTTCTTTTGCAAGGTCTAAACTAGCATGTAATAGATAATATTGAAATGCTTCTGTTAGTTTATCAACTTGTCGCCATGCAAGCTTCTGATCGTATTTGTAACCTTTCTTTGCAAGGTAATGAGCAAGACCAATATAACCAATACCTAAACTTCTACGTGCCTTTGTAGATATTTCGGCAGCGTTTATAGGATACTTTTGATGATCTATTATTTCATCTAAAGCTCTTACTGCTAAATCACACAATGGTTGTAGTTCATCACGTTTGTTTATTTTACCCACATTGATGGCAGATAAGATACATAAAGCAATCTCACCTTCACCATCAATATGTTGTATTGGAGTGGTTGGTAAAGTTATTTCCTGACATAGGTTTGACATGTAAATTCTATCTTTGAAGGATGAGTGAGTATTACAATGGTCAATATTCATAATATAGATACGGCCTGTTTCAGCACGTTCTTTCAATATATCAAAAAATAATTCTTGTGCGTTTATCTTCTTTTTAGTAACGCTGGTTTTTCTTTCTGCTTTGATATACAGATCATCAAAGTCAGGTGTACCCCATGCGTCATATAACTCTGGTACTTCATGTGGTGAAAATAAAGTTATATCTTCGTTGTTGATAAACCTTTCATAAAATAGTTTAGATAGTTGTATTGAGTAGTCTAGTTTTCTAACTCTATTATCTTCACTACCTTTGTTGTTTTTAAGAACAATAATGTCACCTATTTCTTGGTGCCAAATTGGGAAGTGTACTGTTGCTGATCCGCCTCGTACTCCGTTTTGAGTACAGCACTTAACAGTTGCCTCAAATTTTTTGAGAAAAGGTATAACACCCGTATGTTGTACCTCACCGCCTCTAATACGTGAGTTGATACCTCGGATTCTTCCTGCGTTAATTCCGATGCCAGCCCTTTGGGCAACATAACGGCCAACAGCCATGTCGCTACTAAAGATACTAGGTAGAGTATCGTCAATGTCAACAAGGACACAAGAAGCATACTGCTTAAGAGGGGTACGGACACCAGCCATAACAGGCGTTGGGATATTAATCTTAAACGTTGATATAGCGTCATAATATTTTTTAACATAACTCATTCTCCTTTCTTTTGGATATTTAGCAAATAGTGTAGCCGCAATCATCATGTACATAAACTGTGGTGTTTCGTATACCACATTTGTACTTCTATCTTGTACAAGATATTTGTCAATGACTTGTCTTAATCCTGCATAGGTGAAATCATAATCTCTATTGTGATTTAACCAGTTCTCCATTCTATCAAAATCTTTTCTTTGATAGTTCGTAAATATTTCTTTGTCATATAATTCTAAATCTACAACTTTTTTTACATGGTCATAAAAGTGTGGGTGATCCCATAACTTACCAATAACTTGTTTTCTCAAACTGTATAATAGTAATCTGGATGCTACGTATGTGTAATTAGGGTAATTTAAATCTATTAGATCAGCAGCTGACTTAACTAGTATCTGTTGAATATCATCTGTAGTTATACCATCATAGAATTGTAAACCACTTTTCATTTCTACTTGTGATGATGAAACATTTGTGATGTCTTCACAAGCATACTCAACCATTTCATGTATCTTTTCAATGTTAAGAGGTTCTGTTCCTCTATTGTTTCTTTTTTTGACGCTTATCGACTCTTTTCCCGTAACCATATTTTCCCCTAACAACGTTTGTATGAATTTAATTGAGTTATTGCTGATAAACCTGAATAGGTATTATCTGATATAATTTTTTGTACTTGTTCTTTTGTATTACCGTTTACGATCATCTCGTTAATATCTTTTTCTTTCTGACCTTCTGGCCATATTGTTATCATATAATTTTGATCAATCAATTTATACATTCTATCTATAATTTCTTTATTTCTTGGTTCGTTATCAAAAATAAAAACAACATCTTTTTTTTCAACAGGTAGTTGTAGATCAGCACCACCAGCCGCAAGACAATTTTCAAGGAACAAACTATCTAATGGACCTTCAACTATGTATAATCTTTTGTGTAGATTAATTCGTTCTAGGCCAAATATTTTTTGTTTGTTTTCCTGTAGTTTTATTGTTAGATATTTTGGTTGTTCTTTACCAAATGCTCTGCCTTGTAAAGCAAAGACTTCACCATCAACATCATAAAAAGGTATTATCAATCTAGGATGTTCGTAATGTTTATTTAGTTCATTGAAAGTCCCAGGTCTTAACTTGTTTACAAAGTTTTGGAACTTGTCGCAATAATATAATCGGTCAAAGTATTCTGTAGGCAGTTTTCGTTTTATCAAATACTGCTTTGCAGGATGTTCATTCTCAATGTTACTAAAGGCTGTAAGGCCTTGTAGAGGTGTAGATTTTAATTTTTGTTTTGTGTTAGTTTTAAACTTATCAAATAAACTTTCAGCGTCATTTGATGGTTTACTACCTTTATATCTTTCTAAAATATATTGGTCGTATAAAGGTCTATCAACTAACTTTATAAGATTTGCCAAATTGTGTGAAGCACTACAATTATGGCATTTAAAAAACATATCATTTTTTACTCTATAAAGATATGCTCTTGCCTTTGTTTTAGACTTTTTAGAATCACCACAAACAGGACAACGAAAATTAAAAAGGTATTCTCGTTTCTTTTTAAACTGTTGTAATCTAGGCTGTATTTTAGATATATAATTTAAATCAATGTAACCACTCATAATAAACAGTATATACTATATAGTAAAAAAAGTCAAGTATCTACTGTATAATCTTTAATATATTTAATATCGAAGGCATAGACAATCCTAATACAATTGCCGCCCCTATGATGATCCATCTGTATTTCTCAAAAACGCCTATCCTACCGTCTAAATTTGAGTTTAAAGTCTTAATTTCACACATTAAACGCTTTTCAGACATCTCAATTTCGTCTGTTAATTCTTTGTGAATCTTATTGATTCTAGCGTGTAGTTCTTTGTAATTAGTGTCAAATTCGACTCTACGACTCTCTATTAGGTTGAATATTGCTTTATCAATTTCCTCTTGTTTAGATAGTTTTTCTTCGTGTACGGCCAACATAGCTTTAATACTTCCTGATATATCAGTTAATTTATCTATTGCGTTGTCAAGTTTAGTATTTACACTAGCAACCTGTTCAACTTCAGTTTTAAGAACCTGAACATCTGTAGCAAGTTTCTGTATGTCGTTTAATTCGGCCATTATCCACCTAGTGGGTTTTTAGATTTAATTTGTATTTCTTGTATTTGTAATTTTAAAAGTTGTATCTCTTTTTCATTAACTTGTGCCTTTGTATTTACGTCACTATTAGCACTTTTGTTTTTTGAAATAGAGGCACTTAAACCATCAATCTCTTTTTTAATTTCATCTATTTGTTTTTCAATAGGTGCAAAATCAACTCCTTGACTTGCTTCAATTTGAGATAACTTTGTAGTAATCTCCCCATACTTTACAAAACCACCACCAATTGCTACAACAGCAGCTATCAAAGCAGCTATACTTGCAAGGTTGTTTTTTAATTTATCTAACATCTTTATCCTCTTTTTAATTGTTGTATTTCAAGCAACAATCTATTTTTCTCTATGTTAATATTATCTAGTTCATTTTGTAAGATTGTCAATGGATCATTATTTGTATATACATTTAAATTAACATCTGTATATACTTGTTGTTGCTCTATATTTAGTTGATTAAAAAAGTCTGGATTAGGTACACCATTTAGTTGAACATTGTCTTTTAATATTTTCTTTTTATAAACATTTAGACTTGGTCCTGAAGCATTTATACCTTGTATTTTTACAAACTGAATGGCCTGTACCTGATCCTCGACTCTATCTAATTTTGATAAAACTTTTGCGATAACTCTTTCAACTTTTTTTTCTATGCTGTCAGTCGCAAGTTCAGTTCCTGTAGTCTCCTCTGTCTCCACATTTTCATCAGCGTCCGTCTCCGTCTCCGTTCCTTCTGTTTCCGTATTTTTATCCACATCAGATTCATTAGATACAGTTTCACTATCTTTTGATTCCGAAATTGTTTCATTAGATTCTTCTTCAACTTTCGTTTCTGTAGTTGCATCATTGGACTCCTTTAAGTCAGTTGTATTAGTTTCTGTTTCAACGGTTTCTTCTTCAACGGTATTTTCAGTTAGGTCACTAGGGCCTCCTTCGGTTGTTAAGTCTTCTTTAAAGTCATCACCACCCATATCAAAGTCTTCACCAAATTCTTCTTTAATACTATCTGTCATTGTGTCAAAAAATTCTTCTTTGCCTAAATCTTCTTCTATCAAAGCTGTTTCAAACGTTTCTGTTAAATCATTTGCCTCAATAAAATTATTAAATGTTTCTACAGCGTAATCTTCTATTTTAAATTCTTCTAATTTGCCATCTAAATCTTCTACGATAATTGTAGTATCAATATTAGCAACTTTAAATTCTTCGGTTAAATCTTCTATCTTTACAACCTCATTAATATAATCATCATAAGATTTACCATCATCTGTTTTAAAATCTGCTATTTCTTCTAACGCTTCGTTGTCGTAAGTACAAGCGTTTGGTACTCTATCGTAACAGTAAGTAAATGTTTCTGTTGTGGTAGTTTCTGTTGAACCGTTTGTGGTTACATTTAAAGTAGGACTTTTTATATCAGCTCCACCGTGACCAGTTACACCTGGTACATTTACCTCTATTCGAGCTGTAATATCATAATCTTGTTGATTATTTGAATTTACAATAATTGTATCCGTGTGTGTTTGAAAATAGTTTGAATTATGATTGATGGTTCTTTGTTGTGTAATTATATTACCATTATCATCTGTTAATGTTTGTTTTAATATGACATTTTGATTTGTGTTAGAAGTCCAAAACCATATATCTGATCCAAAAGTAGATGAAAATCCACTATTGATTTCTTCTTTTGATAAGTTGGCGTCATTGTTAAGTGATACAGTAGTTTCGAAATACTGGCCATCTACACCAGCAATTGTTCCTGTTCCGTGATTTGAATTATTGTTATAAGTCCAGCTACCATCTAAAAACTCCTGTGATACTAGATTATCTGTAGTAACACCAGGTACAATTGATGTGCTAGTTGTAATACAAGTCTGGTCACCTAACTCATTTTCAGTACAAGTAGTTTCTGCGTTACTACTTTTTACTAAAGTCGTAAGGATTAAGACTGTGAATAAAATTATATACTTTGTAAGTTGCATAAATTATAAGGGCACTCCAAAGAATAATGTTAAGGGTATCAATATCCATTTTTTATTTACTTCTTTTTTTCGTTGATTTCCTTCATCAACTTTTTTTTTTCAGCTTCAATTTTATTTAATTCTTCTTGCTGTTTTGTTATTATTTCAGCATTTTCTTCAAGTTGTTTTTCGTATTCTTTTTGTAATTCTTCTTGTTTTTTTTCAATATATTTTAAGTCTGCTACATATCTCTCATAGTCAGGTCTTAATTTATCAAACTTTTTCCATTCTTTTAATGCCTCATCACCTATCTTGCCGTTATAAGGACAAGGTGTTCCTGATTGAATCATAGCATGAAATACTCTTTCATCCTGACAAAGAATAGATACAGCAGCCACTTTCATACCTAAATCATTTAAAACTTTACTTAACTTAATTCTTTCACAGTTCTCGTCTGTTCTATATGTACCACCAGATATACCAATACCAAATTTTTGAATACCACCTGATATACCAACTACACAAAGGTCTTGTGACATCGCTGACATAGATGGTGCTGAAGTTGAATTTACAACTCTTTGGTCACCTGTATAGGCATTAGTTGTATTTGTAGTTGAGGTATTGCTACTTGAACCTGATTGATAGGTCGTTGAGGTTTCTGCGGAATAACCACCCGAAATAGAAGTGTTTGAGCCACTACTATTGGATTGTGTTACTGCGTCTGTAGATGTAGAGGTCGTGTCAGCCCAAGCAACTTGTGTAAGTCCCATAATGAAACATAATAAAAGACCTAAAATAGTCTTTTGCATTGATGTTTCCTTTATTAGTATTTATATTATTTAGGTGTTGGTTCGTAATATTCTTTATACTTATCCAACAAATCATTTGTAATTTTTAATTGATTACGAATTTGAGCAAAGTTCTTTGCTATCAGTTGATAGTCATTATCTGTTAAACCAAATAAGACTGGATCTAAACCTTGTTCTTCCATCTTTTTAAATACTTCATCAGCATTTTCAGATGTTATAATAATCCATTTAATCTGTTCTAATTGTAGAGGTGTAGGTTTCTCTAAATTAAGTTCCTGTCTTTTAACTTCTTCTTTAAATATACTTAACTGCTTTACCCCACTACAATTAGTAAGGAATATAAGCGGGATTAGCAATAGAAGGACATTCAGGATTGATTTCTGACTTCTTTGTAGCATTCTTTTCTTCTTCAGTTAATGGTGATCCACTTGCGATTTCAATACATCTTGTCGCATTATCACTACCTTTGTTTATAATTCTTTCTATGACCTTTGTTCTATCAATGGCCAACTTACCAATATCTCTATCTTTCTTTGAAAATCTTTTATCTAAATCGTCTAAATCTTTTTTAAGATTACCTACTAATTCGTTTATTTTTTTGTTTGCTTCTAGTATTTCAGCAAAGTCTTTCTTTTGATTTTCTATTAAAGTCTTTTGTTCAGATATAGCAGATTCTAATTTAATTGCGTTCTCTTTAAGAATAACATTATCTCTTTGTAATTTTAAAACATAGGCACCAGCACCAAGTAAAGACGTAATGATAATGCCTATAAAAAAAAGTTTTATACCACCAAACATTATTTGTTCCTCAATCTTTCAACTTCTTTTTTTAAATATTCTAGTTCTTTTTTCATCACTTCCACGTCTGTGTGGCTACGGCTGGGTTGTTCTCTGTAGGATTCAAATTGGACCTTGTTCATCATGGTGTTGTGTTCTAACAGATCCAGTCTCTCCTCCATATGGAACACGAAAGCCGCCGCCGAAACAACAGCAATTAAAATCACTGCCAGTGTCTTCAGCGATACCCTTAGTTCTGTTTTTTCGTCAATCTTGTGTGCCATCTATTTCTTTTTCTTCTTCTTAAAGGGATTTGATGGTTTTTTTATTTTTTTGAATGGAGCTGCGATTGCGTTACCAGCCGCCTTGCAGGCATTTGCCGCTGGTCTTGTATCAACGGTAATACTTGGTTGTAATGTAACACCAACACCAAGTGCTAATTTAACATCTGCACCTACTGTTAATTTACCATCTTCAACTGTTGCTCCACCACCGACTTTAGCACCAATCTGTGGACCAACTGAAACTTTTGCACCAATTCCTGCATTGTTTCTTTCGCCACCAACCGTGGTACTTGCTCCTACTTCAGCACATGAACCTGCTATGGCTCCTGCTTCACCCTTGGCACCGTTGGTTCCGATGGAACCACTAACACCCACGTCTGAATAAACTTTCGTTCCTGCGTGTGCTTCTGATTTAACTCCAATTCCACCGACCTTGGTTTCGTTCTCCACGTTTGAGTATGCTCCCACTTCTGCGTGAGCACCTACGCTGGCACTTGCGTTGCCTTTTTTTGCTTTTGCCACTGCACCTGCTTCTGTTTCTGCGTATGCACCTGCGTTGGCTGTTGTGCCTTTACCTAGGTTCTTTGATGTGTCTGCGTTTGCTCCAGCCTTGGCTGAGCTCTTTGTTGTCTTTGCTTTTGCTTCTGTTGCCATGTTATTTTCTCCAAAATTTAATTTTATCAGTAAGTTCAATTAAGTCTTCAAACTTTTCGTTCATATACCAACCAAGTATAAAACCTATAACTAATCCTATTGTTAGAAACATATTAGTCTCCTATTTTATTTTAGCGTTTCTTTTTCTATGACCATTCCAAGCAACAAAGCCACCTATTCTTAATGACCAGTATGTAAGATAATTCATAAAATAAAATCCATTTACTTCTATATTAATATCTCTAAAGATTTGATCTGCTTTTTTCTGATCAACTAATAGAAGTGAACCTGATTTATCTGCTGGTTTACAAGCAGTGTACTTGTACATATAATCGTGTACAAGACCACCAATTAATAATACGCCAACTGGTGAAAAAAATGTTCTTAAAAATTTTGGTATACTTGCACCATCAAATTGAAAACCTTTTGGTATTACATACTCGGCACCATTTATGTTATATCTCCAGTTTTTTGTTAGTTCCCAATTTCTTGTTGATAATAACCACATTGCAATACCTTTCCAAAATCCTTTACCTTTTGTTTTAATCGGTACAGGTTTTAGTTGAGGCATTTCTTCATATGAAAACTTTAAATTAGATTTTCTTTTATCTAATAAGTTAATAATAAATCCTATAATTACAAGTAATATCAGTAATGACCATTGCCAAAACTTTATTGCTAGTGTTAATAATAGTTCCATATTAGTCCTTTTGTTTACGTTTTATGTTTTTTTCACCTGTTGATCTAAAGTCAGGCTTTATTGCAGGTGTTTTAATTTTCTGTGCTGTTACCATAGGTTTATATGTTCCCATACCTCGACCATTATAAGTTGCTGATAAAGATGGCATTGTAGTTGCATATCTTCTATTTGGAAAAAATTGACTACCACCCATAGATGACATAGGTTTAAAAGTATCTATTGGACCAATACCAAAACCTCTCATGTATTCTCTTAACTGTTTAAAAGATTTACTCATATTTTGTTAATAGTGATAAAGCAGCTTCGTTTCTAAATTCTTCGGATACTGTAGTTGTAATCTGATTATCTACAACATATCTAAATGCTTTTATACCAAAATCTTCAGTATATGTGCCTTTTTCTTTTTTTGATTTTATATTATTTAAAATAGGTTTAATTTGAGTTTCTTCTATTTCTTGGTTTGAACAGATTTTATTAACAACGTTTTCTAATTCTACTCTATCGTAGTCTTCACGTTTTAATAGTTTTGTTAAATCTTTTTTCTTTTTTTTTACATGTACACCTGGTTCGTGTGCTGGTGGCATTGCAACGTTTGATCCATCACCTACTGCATTAGCAGGTGCCTCTTCTGGTACACAGTTTGGTACCATTCTGTTACCTTTTTTCTTTTGTCCAACTTGTTTATATCCTGTCCAACAAGCTTCTCTTACTTCTTTAAAAGACTTCATTAGAATTTTATCCTTTCTATGTTATCTTCAGATACAATAATTTTTTGTTTAGTATCTTCATTAATAACATGATATAAATTAACACCAAAATAATTATCAAATGGTTTTTGATTTTCAATTGTATAAACAATGTCACCTACATCAGCAGTTTTAGAACCTTCTAAATCTTCTAACTTATCAATCATAATATATCTGCCTTCTGGTAGATAATCAAACCCAACTGACTCTTTTATATCATCATTATATGCCACTAAATCATTTTCAACAAGATGTTTATATAAAGCTCTTTCTATTTCAATAGCGTTTACATCTTTATTTTCTTTTAGTAACAATGCAAGAGCGGCTGCATATGAAGCAAACTTTGTTTTACCACCTGGTAATAATCCTAGTAATCTTTTTAAATTAAAAACAAATCTATGTAAAATAGTATAACTATCTTTTTCTTTAGCAGTCACTAACTCTTTTGTTTTTCTTAACACTTTACCATTATCGTCAATAATTCCATACTTATATGCTTCATGTTTATTCCAAGGAGTAACTAATAATTTAATTACTCGATAAGTGATCAATAAATCTATGGCTCGTCCCATTATATTTCCTCTAAATTTGATAACAAAGTTTTATTTACTTTAATATTAGGCAACTCATCTGGTAATATAATATTTAAATATTGTAAGAAAGTTTTTAGTATTGACCAATACTCTCTTTCAATTTTAAACAATAATAAAGTTGCAGCTGCTTCATTACCAAAAACATTTGTTAATACAATAATATGATTTAAAACTAATCTAGTTTTCAATTCACCTGTAGTGTTATATTTACGAAATAGACGTTTAAGATATTTAAATCTTTTTACATCTTCATAAAACTCCTGTTCACTATCTAAATTAGGAACATTATAGTTTTTTATGGCGTAAAATAACCAGTTTTTCTTTGTTATTCTATCAAACATTAGCCAAGCTCTGCATAAACTTTAACAGCGCCGTTTTGTAATGTTTCGTATTTACCTTTTAGTTTTAACTCTTTACCTAATTTATGACTAATACCATCATCATTTATATCAGAGCCGTCTGTGTCTTTACCAAAACGGCCACCATTAAATACTAAAGCACTTTCAAAGTTACCTTGTTTACCTTCAATTGTTATTGAGTCTTTTAATTGCAATCCAATTGTTCTTAATTTTGTTTCCAATTGAGAAAGAGCACTTTCGGGTTGCAAATATTCTCCGTCAGCAATAGAGCTAACAAATCTATTTGCTCTATTTAAGACTTCAGGTAGATGTATGTTGTGTATACCAATCAAACTATCCTCTGGAGAGTTAGAAGTATCAGAACCTACTTGTCCGCCCATGTAAGAGCCTTCTTTTACGTGTTGTTTAAATGTTTTCATTTTTCTCCTCTTTTAATTTCGTCTTTTAGTTTTTTAAAAGACTTACCACCTATAAGGTCTTCTTCAACCTCTTTCATATTATCTTCTTTTAATTTATCAAACTGTTTATCATTTGGTGTGTTGTTTGCCAGTTCTTCTAAAAAATCGTTGATATTTTCTTTCATTTATCACCCTCATTTAAAAGTTCAGCTTCTTCTTTTTCTTTTATTTCAAGTTGTTTCTGTACTTTTTTCACATTGTCATTATCAATTTTTTCTTTAGCAAAATTACCATCAGCTGGCAATGTACCATTAGAACTCACTTTAAATTGTCCTGTTTTTGGATCAAAGTTTTCATCTTGCGCTATCATCTTATCAACAATTTGAATAGCACCATTTAACGCATTTAAATTATTACGCATTGTTCCTAGTTCTTTTTCAATCGTTTGAATTTTTGTATTTAAATCATTAAATGATTTGTTTAAAACATACTTTTCTTTCATTAAGTCTTGTGTACTAACACCCATAATATTCTCCTATAATCTATTAAGCAACACCGTATGCGTTACCAGCAATAATGTTCCATTGTGAATTTTTAAATAATAAAGTAACTGTTTCTCCTTCAGCGTCTAAAGTTACACTTGTATGACCTCTTAAATTAGTAGGTGTAATAGTTTGTAAGTTTGAACCTGATGATGAAATGTTTATAAATGTTTTGATTTGTCCATCTGAGCCATCTGCTAAAGAAATAGAACCTGTTGATGAAGTACCATTTATTTCAGTAATCGCTGAAGTTACGTTTGCAACTTGTGATGAACCATCAGCAGTTATCGTTTGTGATGTTTGTGCTAAACCTAACCAACTTGGTATATTGTTAAACACATTTTCTGCTGATATTTTTTTATTGATTGGTGTACCTGACGGATCGTCAACTACATGGAACAAGTCAGCTGATGCCAACGAGTCACCTAAATCGGTCAATGCCGTTATTTTTTTGTCTGCCATTTTTTTCTCCTGTTAACCCTTTCGGGAATGCTACTCTAGGTATTTGCCTAGATCAATTTGTTCATATAGTATATATAAGGGCACTTAAAGCACCCTTATACAATTTTGTTATTAAGCGGCTACAGTTAAAGTGCCTGATTGTGCGGCATTTGTAATTGTAGAGTTTGTTGTTGTACCAGCATCTTTAATAGTACCACTGTTAAGTGCTACTGCGTTTACGCCAATTGATAATACATCATTCTCAGCAATACCACCATCTGCAGCTGCATAAGTTGCTCTGAATACAATTTCGTTTGATCCTGTACCAGAATTATAATCTGCTGTAAATGTAGCATCAGTACCACTACCTGCTTGTGAGTTAGTTACTGTTACTTGTGGTGTTCCTGTAATGTCAACTCTTTCGTTAAATCTTACTCTAACGTCAATGTTTCCACCAGCAGCTTCGCCGATTGATGTTGTTACAAATTCTATTTCAGTAATATTTGCTGAACCCATATTTGTAGCTAATCCGCCGATTGCTACTAATACTTCTGGATCTGCATTTGGATTACCATTACCTGATAATACTGAGCCTGCTTCTCTTACCCAACCTTGAGCGGTTGCATAGACTTCTTTTTTTTCTTCGTCTGTAAGATTTTTAGGCTTTATATCGTTTCCCCATAAAGACATATATCTCTCCTTAAATTAATAATTGTTATATAACAGTACTATTTATAAGATTAAAAACCTAGTTTTTTAAGTTCAGATATAGTTTTAGATGTGTTTGTGTGATGTATGCCAGTACCACCAGCATTGATAAACTCTCTTATATTCTTCTCGTAATCGTCAATAAGAATAGAAGGATTGCCTTTTTTAGCAAAGAGTTTCTTTTCTTTTCTTCGTACTAGATTGATTTTTGAACGATTTGATATGCCAGCATTTCTTCTTAGCCATTCAGTTTTGCCAGGAATACAGTTAGGATCAAACGACTCTTCTACGTATGCTGATAGTATATGTGGATCAAATTTTGATAAGTAAGACCAGAGTTGTTTGCCACCAGGCATCCAAGGAAGAGTTGACCAAAAGTCTTTTTTAGATTTAATCAATCCCCATTTTTCTTTTGAAGATGGTATATTCATCCATTTGTTAATGGACATACCAGTTGTTTTCTGAGCACCTGTTTTAAAGTCCGCAAGTACTCCATCCATATCGCAATATATGATAGGTTTGTTCATAGTGTTTTCCTTATACTATTATACTATCATATAATAGCTGTTTTGTCAATTGACAGAATGTCGCACTTATACAGGTATTGCTCTAGGTTCTACGTCAACTGCACCAGCTTCTTTGCCTGTTGCTGTTTTTCCTTTGTCACCTAATTTAATTACTTTTGTTTCAGTTCTTAAATCAGAAAAAGTCTTTTTACTTTCACCCATGCAATTTGAAGCATTGATTTTGTTTGCGTGATCTTTACCACACTTAGGACAAACTTGTTCTTTTTTCATAATTGATTTAGCAATATCATGTGCTTTTGTAATCGTAGATTTTTCTAAAGGTGGTTTGTCATTTTTAGATTTCATTGCTTGTGCCATACCTACTGCATATGGATTGTTTACTTCATCTAAATCCATTAATTTCTTAACAGACTTAACATCTAATCCTAATGCCTTAGCAATATCGTTAGCAGACTTACCATCTTTTTGCATTTTATGAAACTTTGCCATATCGTCTTCTTTTATATTTTTAGAAATTGCAGCTCTTCTTTTGTGTAGATACTTATCAGTTGAATCTGTATCTCCATCATTGTCAATATCTTTATCTTGTCTATTGTCAAACTTTTTCTTTACAGCATCTTTATTTACTGGATCTAAAGCTTCAGAAACTATTTTAGAAGCAACATCTGAAATTGAACCTGGTTTAGTTTCAAAATATGTTTTTGTTTCTAATCTTACATTTGGTTCTTGTTTTGTTATTGATGGCTGTTCAGTAGCGATTTGAGTAATCTTTTCTTCTATACTGCCAGTCTTTGTTTCAAAATATTTTTTGTTCATTATTTTTTACTCCTTACTTTTTTAGCTAAATCACTATCTGCACCACCCCAAGTACCACTTGATTTGGTTACAAAACTATTTACTCTTGCCAACGCCCATTGTTGTGGTGTTGTGCCTGGTCTATGACCACCTTTCCATGCAGCCATACCTCTATCATATA
>Ga0222719_10001641_pt1 | contig 21426 bp, 26 predicted proteins | sample C33_34DmetaG_FD_165039 | JGI IMG/M metagenome (GOLD analysis project Ga0222719, IMG submission 165039) | Estuarine water microbial communities from San Francisco Bay, California, United States - C33_34D | ecosystem: Environmental > Aquatic > Marine > Unclassified | place: USA: California...
CATCATTAGTAGGTGCTTCTGGACATGTATGTCTAAGTCTCCACCCCTTTTTAGATGGGTGAGGAATATCAAAGTTTTTCTTTCTTGATAAGATATGAAGACCACAACGAGAAACAACTTCTCCTTGGGCAATCACATGTAATCCTACATTAACACTAAAGTTTGTGTCAACATTTCCCATGAATGCTGCAGGTCCTACAACAGCGAGAGAATATGGATTACTAATTCCCATACAAAGGGAACCAGGGATAACTGGTGGTGGTGACTCTGGGTTAACCAGAGGACCAATCATAGATGATGCCCAGACATTTGGGAATGTTGCCGTTCCTGTGATAGTAGGGCCCTGTAAGTAAGCAGAACCTCTAATTTCTGCTAGTCCTCTACCTAATGCTTCTGGTTTCCCAAGACCACAAAATAATCTTTTACCAACATTTATATCAGATACTTTCATAATTTGTTTTGCTCCTCGTTAAGTGAACCACCTAAAGATCCTTTAAGTTTGGTTGCTCCATCGGCAGCATCAATAAGACCACCGTACATATTTAAAATACCTTTACCAATCATATTTACAGTATTTTCCGAAAATATTTTTGTACTTACTGTTGAACTGACATCGATGATTTGAGATTTGATAATAACTTTTTCATTGGAATCAATGGTGATGACACCATTTTCACCATCAGGTCCAGATGCAATTAAATCAATATTAACACCTTCGATTCTCACTCTACCACTGGGTGCCCGAAGTATAAGGTCACCACTTACTGCTTCTACATATACACCTGGTTGATCTTTTGGTGCATTATCACCTGCTCTTACTTGAAAGGAACCAGGAGAACGACAAATCGTTCCATACTTTCTATGAGGTTCACCAGATGAATCTAACGTAATATAATGATTATTGGATGCACCATTTCTTAGCATCACTGCAGATTGAACATTATCTTGAGTGAGATGTCCAAATTTTATTTCACCTTCTGCCGTTCCATATCTAACAGTATGATAATTTTTAAGTTGTGCCATTAAAATTTGCCCACACAATCAATTACAGTAACAACCTTATCTTGCCCCATTGGTTCTTTCAGTTTATCTGATCCAACTCTATCTATACAAAGTTTTGGTATCAATACTGCATTATAACCTGTATCAGACTGAATGTAAAGTTGTGGGAATTCAGTAAATCCTTCACCACCTTCAGTAACTTTAATAGATGCGACTCTTCCTTGTTGGTCAAACTTAGGTTCTGCAGAGGCACCATTGTCTGGTCTTATCACAATCTTATCACCTTCAGTGTAATTTATACCTGCATCAACTATATTGATTTCACAAAGATAAAGTATTGCAGGATAAGAACCAGAAGAAGATGATGGATAGACTCCAGAGAATCTAGAATAATCTGGTTTAGGAGAAGTAAACACTCCTGGTCTAGTGACTATTACTTCATCACCACCACAGATTTCTTCACCACCACCCTGATCACCTTCCTGTGGTTCTGTGACTATACAGACACCAGGAGGAAGAGTAACTTCATCACCAGGGTTTACAACAATAATATTTCCTGGTGGTTTTGGAACATCATAACTACCGTCAGGGTGTTTTACAATCGAATCCTCTGGATCTGCCCAAGTATATTCATTTCCACCTCTACTACCATCAGGTGCAGAAAGATATCCAGTACCAGGATCGAGAATGTCAATACCAGTAACACCAGACTGAATATTTCCATTTTCATCAGTGTAATCTTCAACAATTGGTCTTATTACCGCACCTTTACCTTTTCCACAATTATCAAATACATTACCATAAGTCCTTTCTTTATCATATCCAATACCAAAACTTATCATATCGATACCAATAACTTCTCCTGCTGTAGATATAATCAGATTACCTAATGCACCAGTACCACCAGCACCAAAAAATTCAGCCAAAGGTGGACCACAAAGTTGTGGACCAATATTACAAGCATCTAATCCCAATATATCACTTGTATTAAAATTAAATTCAGGATTAGTAATATCTTCTGCAACACTCTGGGCATTAGCTGCAATATTTTTTGCCTTATTGATAATAGAGTCTATGTCACCTTTACTAATTTGTTTTGCACCACTTAGAATATTCCATTCATTTACAGATGAGCACTCAGGTTTTTCTTCACATGATAAAAATGATAAGAGATCAGTAAGGAGACCTAAAACATCACCAACAATAGATGCTACCTGACCTACAAGTGATGTGATACCACTTAAAGCATTATTAATTTCTCTTGAAATCTCACCAATAATTTGACCAAGCGTATTGGCAACTAAATTTTCAATCACACATTTAGCACCATTGATAATTTTATTTGCAGCATCTTGTAGAAATGCACCTATTTGACCGATAAGTAATTTTATAAATTTTCTAAACAGACATGCAATTAAATCATTGAGAGTATCAACGGCTTTTTTTAATTCAGGTCTTTCATTTGGAAACAATAAGAAATAGGTATCCTTCATAATATTATTCACTTTATTAGTAACAAATTTTTGAATTTGTTTAAATACCCATTTAATTCCCTCAGAAGCTTTCTCTGTTGCCCAACTTAGTTTTTCATTAATAAAATTTTGTAGTTCATTAACATTACCAGTAATAGCTTTTGAATAATTATAGATTGACTTCTGTGCTTTTTGAATCTCTACAATAGTATTCTGGATATCTTTTTGAATTTTACCTAAAGGAATTGGTTCACAATCAGATGGTTGAGCAAAAGGTTGACTTTGTTCTTGGGCACTAGCCTCAGATGCTGCATCCTTTTTTGCATTAGACTGTGTTGCTGACTCATTGACGGTAGGATTGTTTGGTTCTTTAGTTTTACTACCTTGTGAGTTTGTTTTACCTTCGGTTTGGGCACCAGTCTGTCTAACAATCTCACCACCCTTATCGACATTGAACGAAGTATATGCTACCTTATCACTTTCTGTATAACCACTGAATGGGACAAATCTTGCATTTGGTATATTTTTACTTACTGCGGCATATTCATTATTACCGAGAATACCCATGATGACTGGCATCTGAGCATCTTCACCATCCATGAAGAAGCCAAATACAAAATCACCTTGAGATATATTTGCAGTTTGTGATCCAGATCTACCACCACCTCCTGCGGTGGTAGGATACATGACATATGCCCAAGGCAGTTCATCATCAGGTATTTCATCAATATTAGCCGTGTGGTATCCCATGATACGGACACGATATCTCTCACCAAAACCTTTTATATCATTATTTGTTCCTATAGGAGATCCAGGTTTATTATCTTTCCATGTGGATTCTGGGGCAATCTGACCTAACCACCAGATAAACCCATCTCTACCTACAAAATATCTTTTAAAGAGTCCTTGTTCTATCATTTAAATCCCGTTTTCTTACCAAATGAATCTCTAACCAGAGCGAGTCTTGTAAAAGTTTCTCTTGGAGTAACTCTGTGACATACACTTGCTACCATATATATACCCCCTGTCTGTGGGTTTTTCTCTTTAACTCTATCTCCAGTAACCTCAGGGAAATCACATTGAATAATGTCACCTGCTTTAATACTAAAATCTGCTGCAATAGTCACATTTGTTTTAACAGTAAACATTTGATTATATCTCATCACAGACTGTGCCATTGTGTTCTCGGCATCATAATTTGGAGAAGTTGAATTCTTCTTCCATTGTTCTAACTGTTCGTTACCTGTCCCATCAGGCATAGCACCAACATCAAATACATGACTCATCAATCTTGTTGGAGTTTCGGTAAATTCTTTTGCAACTAAGTCACCACCAAAGTATTTTCCTGCTTTACCAATGTTGTCAGGGTTGTACTTGAATTCTTTAACATAATAATCCATAGAGAATGGATTAAAGTAGATTGCTCTACTATTATATGTTCCAAGAGTGAGATTTTGTTTGAGGTCTATGTCACTATCAATAGAATAGTCAAGTATATTCCCATCATATCCCACTGGAGGTTCTCCAGTATTATTGAACATATATTTTTTGACTGGTTCTTCTTCAAATATTTTATCAATAGACCTAAAGTTGAATCCGTCTCTGGTTTGATAAAAAAGAAACCCAGCTCTTGACCCTACATCTTTATCTGGTACTGCCTTAGATGCTAGCCAAGTACAGGTATAAAATGGTTTTCTATCATTCCCTATGAAATTATAAGTGAGTGAGGTGTTATCTACTTGTTCAATTTTTACATCACCAAGAGAATTAAGTATTTCCTTTACATGATCAGATATTTTTCCTTCATATCTTTTTATTACTCTTTGTTGTTCATTTGCAAAATATTCCTTTGATGCAAAATCAACAAAGAATACATCCTTTGATGTACCAGAGTCAGTATCTCTTACTCTATTGACATACAAACCTTTCATTGGTTTGAATGTAAGTTTGTTTTCATTATTATCTTCAATGACTATATCAGTTCTCTCCCCACCTCTGATTGGTAAAGCATCTAACACACCTTTCGATGATTTAATCGCACCACCATCTGATTCATAACCACTATCAACAATAACTGCTGTTGCTGTGACATTATTTGATAAGACACTCTCGTAGTATCTAAATTCAACTACACCACCAGATAAGTCAATCGCTTTGTCAGACTGATTTGATGATATTTTGAACTTCTGAATATTACCAGGAGATGTTGGAGCGTTTTGTGATGGCATTATCCTTGTTTATATAAGAATCCCATAAGTTGAGATTTATAATAACTATTTAATACCTCTTTTGTAGAAGGACCTCCCATCATAGGAACTCCTCCACCACCTCCTCCACCAGGAGTTGTTTGGGATGGTATTGGGAATGGAGTTATTCCGCCACCCTGTGAATAACCAGATTCATATGGAGCACGTCTATCAATACCATTTCTTGATTGTGAAGCGGTTTGTTGTGGAGATAAATTTATACTCTGTCCATGTGCCTGACCCACTGGACCAGCAGAATTCAAAATCAGGTGACCAACATATGGTGAAGGATTTCCCATTCCACCATATCTGGTACCATCTTTCTTATTATCAACCTCAAAGTGTAAATGTGGTCCAGTAGAACTACCTCTACCTCTATCACCACTTGCTCCACCAGTTTGACCAAGAGGAACACCAGCAGGTATCCTTTGTCCTTTTCTTACAAGTATTTTATTTAAGTGTGCAAGTCTAAATTGTAATCCTAATGATGGTGCCCATGCATCAACAACATTTCCGTAACCGTGTCCTGGTGCTCTTCCATGCAATCCTGCAAACACAATTTCAACTTCAACATCCAATGCAACATATGTTCCCTCTGGTGTTCCAATATCAATACCTCCATGTAGTCTTCCCCATCTTTGACCATATCCAGATGTAACTGGGAAACCACTTACTTTTTGACCTTTTTGTGCACCAGTAGTTGCACCTTTCCTTTGTATCATACCAGATACATTTTGTCCTATACTTGCAAGTTGAGCTTGTTGAGCAGATGGTGATGACGGAGTGATATTACTAATCATCTGAGATACTTTAGCATAATCTGCACCATCTTTAGCAGTAGCTGACTGACCACCTCTGATGAGTGCTGCATTACTATCACCAACTACAATGTCTGGTTTATACTTATTCTTGATTGCTCTGGCACTTGATGGTGTCAAATGAACATAATTACCCAATAAATCGATAGGCGCATAAACACCATAGTCAATCCTACAACCCATCTCTGCTGCAGCTGTAGTTACACCCTGATATGGGGCTGTAATAACCACACTACCTTTAGGATTATTCTTAACAACCAGTTTATCTGATGGGGGTACAACGATAACAGTATAACCCTTGTCCATCAATCCTTTGATAAGTTTTTTGGTCGCGGATACGATGTAAGATTTGTTCCTACCCCATTCATTGGTACCATATGCCAAGACAGCAATTTTTTGTTGAGCACTACCAGTCTGTTGTGTTATTGTATTAAAATTAGGAGCATTTCCACTAACTGTTCCTGTGTAATTCCAATCCCAACCAAAATAATTATTTGGCGCACCAGATTGTCTTATGATTTCTCCCTTTCTCTGATTTCTATATCCTCCACTATAGTTTGTAAAATCAGTTCTACCACCCAAAAAGTCTTTTGCATTCTTCATTAATGTGGGGTTATTAATAACCGCTGCAGTCTTTTCAACTTCTGATGTATTTTTCCATCCTGCAGCAAGTGCTGCCGATTGAGCATCAACAATATTATACCACTCATCATTGGGTTTACCGTATCCATTTTTTGATCCGTTTGGATAATCCCAAGTGGGTTGAAATTGTGTTTGTCCAAGAATCAAATCTCTTATATTTTTAGAACTATATGCTCCAGACGCAGCTCTATTATAAAGTGCTTGAACAACATCCGCCCTTCCTTGATCGTCACCATCCTCTCTTGATGCAATAGCAGCAAGAGTCCAAAAGTCTGAACCTCCTCCAGAAGTTGTTGATGTTGGTGTTGTAACTGTTCCCGTAGTTCCAGTGGTTCCATTGGTTCCAGATTGGTCTAGATACCCTAATCCCGAAACTATTAATGGCTGACCTGTTGCTGGATCTATCCAAGGTTCTTCCTCAAGCATTTGTCGCCAGTAAGGCAAATTACTATATTTTCTTTTTGCTGGAACGGGTGGTATTGAACTAAATTTTTTCTTGATAAGTTCATACAGTGCTTTACCACCCCAATCACCAATCATACCACCAAGAATGGCGCCTGCTGCTGTCCCTGCAAATGGAAATACTAATGAACCAATACCACCACCGATCCAAGCACCAATACCACCACCGACTGCACCTACTACAGCTCTGTCAAGTGGTTCACCAAGTAACATATCAATAAAGATACTGAGAAGACCACCAACAACAGGAACTCTTTTAAATATATTGCCAATCTTTAAAATACGCTTACCACCTGTTCCAAACAAATTTTTTGCAGTTTGTTTAGATGCCTGTTGTGTTGCTCTATTGGTTGCAGTTTTTGATGCCGATCGTGATGCTTGTGTAGCAACAGTTCGTCGTCCACCCCCTCTCAGACCCTGTGCAGCACCACTTGCTCCAGCAGAGGCAGCACCACCAGTAAACTTGGATGTAACATTTTTTATAAAATTAACAAGACCAGAACCTAAACCACCAAATAATCTTTTAGCCTTAGGTACCACCTTTTTCATCAAACTCTTAAGGCCTGAACCAGCCTTCTTCATTCCTTTCCAAGCGGTATTGAAGATCCCCTTTATAGGACCACCAAAAACACTTGTAATACCAAGTATAACACTCTTTAATAATTTAAATGGATTGTTAAAATTTTGAGATAAAGTGCTAATTACATTCTCAATTTTATCGTAATTATTGAGAAGAAATAATACTAAACCACCTAGAGCAATATTCGTTAAAAAATCAAAGATATTGAAATTTTTACCTATAGTTTTTCCTACACCAAGTAATGATGAACCACCTCTTTTCCTTTCTAATTTATCTTCTTTTTTTCTAGCTTTTTCTTTTTTGTTTTTATTTTTAATTGCCTTGTTTAATTCTTTTTTTGATTTTTTTTCACTCTCAGAAACTTTGACTAACGTCTGTGCTGTCTTATCAATTTTTTCAAGTTGTTTACTAAGAGATTCAAAAGATACTTTACCAGTTGATTTTGTAGGTGATGAACTTTCCGAGGATTTTTTATATACAGATTTGGGAAGTTTTACAGAAGATACTTTCTTAGCACTAGGTCTGGATTTTGTTTTTTCAGATACCTTTCTACCAATACTTTCAACTTTATTTTTAGAACTATATTTTGATTTACCTTTGACAAACTTCTTTGCTGCACCAGAAACAGCTCTCTTAGCTCCTCCTGATACTGCACTTCTGGTGGCACCCTTTGCTATACCACCCATCAATCCTCTTGCTAATAATGGGAGTACCATATCTTATCCTACTATATTATAGATTGATTTGACAACAATGAGATCAAAATTACTTGAGTCTTCAGCAGAAAATCCTGGAATTTGTTTTTGTGCCGCACTTGCAGCACTATTTACCTGACCTTGTTGTCCTACTGGAACTGGTAACACTGCTGCACCACCTCCTTGTGATGGCGGTGGACTAATTCTTACATCTACTACTTGTCTTGATACTTGTGCTTGTTGTGGTGATGTACCACCAGGTTGTAAATTCAAACCTCTTGAGAGAGATTCCTCAAGTGGTTTGGTCAAGGCGTCAAGTTGTTGATTACTTAAACCAGGTCCTCTTAACACCAAATCCTGAAGTAGTGGTGACATATTACCGAGTTCGATCAAACTAATACCTCTATTTGTTCCAGCTAGACCACCTCTATGTGTTTTACTAAATGCTCCAGCTGTTCTTGCAAAGTCAGCCTCTACGGGGTTAATAGCATCAGTACCTGGCATGGGTGGAATGACACCACGTCCAGTTCCATAGCCAGACTCTAGTGACGCATCCATGTGGATTTCAATGACTTCATAACCTTGTTTCTCCAATGTCTTAAGTTTATTTTGTTGTTCTATAAATCCTGCATCAGTGTTAGGTGTTTGATCATGCATGTCTAACAATCTAACAGGAATACTTTGTCCATATTTAGCCTTTAAGTTTTCAACAGTTCTCCTTGCAAGATCTCTTACTAATTCCATTTCACCAGGAGCTCCAGCTCCAGCAGCGTGACCAGGAACAACAATATAACCTTTAGATCCTGCACCACTTCCCAAACCGAAATCTCTAATTGGTGCTGATCCTTGGCCACCAAGACTAACCTGGCCACCACCTTGGAAACCTTGAATCTTTCCAAACTTAGGTTTGTTATTTCCACCAGCCATAGCATTTGCTGCCAGAAGATTACCAGCACCAAACATGTCAACAGCCTTTTTACTCATCATAATTTCACCAGGTTGAGCAGCAATCAACTGAGTGTCCTTGCCCATACCTTTGATTTGAAGACCAGTCAATTTGTCAATGGCACCACCATCAAAGAGTGAAAGATTTTTGACATCTATAACCTGACCACCACCTTCTTGTTGTTGTATCCAATTTGGATATTGAATATTTGGAATATTTGGAAGTGCGACTTTAGGTATTCTTGGTAGTTTTGGTGTTGGAATACCAGGAAGAACCTTTGCTAATTGTTTAAGAGCCCATTCTATCTCATTAAATGCTGTATTCCATAGACCAATATATGCATTGATAGGTGCAAATACTATATCATTGATAAATTTAATAATCTTGTCATTAATAAAGTCGATTATAAAATTACCAAAGTCAATTAAGGGTTTTAAATACTTACCTGGATTTTGAATGATATCAAGAATAAGATTAATAGCTCCACCCAGTAAAACATTCTTAAAGAAGTTTATTATACTATCAAATATATTAGAAGCTGGTTTTAAAGTTTTTGAAACCTTTTCTGCGCTTTTCTTTTCAGTATCTTCAAGTTTTGCCTCTTTCTTTCTGAATCCCTCAGTCTCTTCCTTCTTAGTAGCTTCTCTTGCTGCTTGTTTTTCAAGTTCAAGTTTTTGTCGTTCAATTTTTAGAAGTTTATCTAAATTACTATTAATATCGTCTAATGTTTTAGACAATGGCAATAATTGTTCTTGAGTATCTTCTTGAATCTCAACCTTTACATTTTCTGGACTACTGGTTTGACCAGCAGATGGTAAAAGTTTTGTGGCCTTAACACTTTTAGGTTTTGGTTTTTGTCTTGGTCTTTTACTTACAAAATTTGAAGTTCTTGCCTTTCTTTTATTTTTATTAGCCTGTACTTTAAATGAACCTGATTGTGTTCTTGCTCTTTTAAATTCATTTTTTAATAATTCATTATCACCCTCTTCTTCTTCTCCCTTTCCACCTCCCATTCTATCGGCAGCCATCTTCTCTTTCAGAAGACGTTTATAATCCTCATAATCTAATTCTGCTTCATAATCTTCTAAACCAAGAAGTTTTAATATTCTTGGGTCAATATTCTCAGTTTGAGTTTCTTTTTTATTACCATTTTTTATTTTTTTGATTGCATTATCAACTGCCTTCTTTGACTCTCTCTGTTTCTTTTTCTTTTCTTGTTCGTCTTTCTTTCTTGATTTCTCTAATTCTTTAAGTAAATTATCTACATTTAAAAAATCGTCTTCTTTTTCTTCTTCATCTCTAATTGCGTTAATAAGAGCGTCAAGTTGATCAGATACTTTTCCACCAGAAGCCTTCTTCAACTGTTCGACTTGTCTATCGACAGCTGACTTCTTGTCGGATTTTGACCTTCTGATCCTTTTAGCCATTTCGTGCCTTCATCTTTTGCTCTTCATCCTCTAAATGTTCTTGAAGTAAAGCAACATAGATGTCTCGTTCCCAAGGCATCATATTTTCAATCTCTGTCAAAGAATATTTATGGTATTGCATCAAGGCAAAATTTAACCTGAAATAATTTTCAAGGTCCATATGGACCAGGCCTATCCGAAAAAACTTGATAACCCTTCCAGTACTACTGTACTTGTTACTTTTGTGACAGGATTTTTTACTTCGAGAGTATGAGAAAGTTTTGGCATTGTTTCAAAGAATTTCTCAATGTCTTTGAATTGATTTGAACTCATCTGTTCAAGAAATTCAACTACCTCTTTCTTACTCACATCATCAGTAGACCATACCTCTTCTTCATTATAAATCTTATCAATACAAGTAGCAATCAATTCAAAAGATCTATCAATACTCTTATCATCAAAATCAAAATTATTCCTAATAAATTGATCAAGTGATGGATACTTCATTTCCATCATCAAATTATCATCAAGTTTAATCTGTTTGTCATGTTCTTCATTTTCAACAACCTTGATATCTTCAAGATCGATCTTTACAGTGATTGATGTTTCACCATCATCTGGCGCAATGATGCTCACTTCAACTTCTTCACCAACAGACTTACCTCTAATATTAAGAAACAGATATTCAATATCAAAGGTCGGAAGTTCCTCAACTTTAATACCTCTAGTAGAGATACAATTTTTAATAACAGTTTTAATCGCAGTTGTGATTTGTTTAGTGTCCTCACTTTCAAGGGCAAGAACAAGAAGTTTTTCTTCTTTAACTAAAAAAGGTCTGAATTTAATTTTCTGTTTAGTGGATGGCAACTCAAGTTCATATGTTGGAGTAGCAATCTTTGGTAAAGGCATGATATCTGATAATGATTTCAGTAAGAATATTTAGTTACGTTTTTTACGTTTCTTTGGTGGGGTAATTCCAAGATCATGTTCTGTCAAAACTTTGAATTGAATTCCATTATCTTTTGCAAAGTCTGATGCAGCTTCCCACTTTGCTTGATTGACTGCATATGTCGTACATTCATTTATATAAGACTTAGTAACTCTTGAAGGTTTCTTTGGCTCCACACATTGTTTTGCTGGTTTAATCTCAATAATATATCGACACACTCTTCCGTCCTGATGTCTTATCTGAACAATACCATCGGGATAATATCTGTGAACTCTTTTATCAACTGGACTAACATAAGGTATTGAAAATTCTTCAGATGCATATTTTAAAACTGCATCATTTCTGTCACACCACTTGAGAAAATGTAGTTCCCAACTACTTCGATAAACAATATTTCTTGCATCCCCCATATATTTTTCAGGATGCTGTGGGTGAAACCTACCTTGATGGTACTTCGAACCTCTGGGCATCAGTATACATAGTAATAGTAGAGTAATTTATTTAGATGCCTAGTAGAGGTGGAGTTCCAGCTCCAAGATCTTACAAAACATCAGAGATCAAGAGTAGGATTCTTAATGTTGCTACTCCAAACATTTACCAGGTGAGATTCGCACCTCCAAGTGCAGTCCAATCATTTTTAACAAGAAGAGGTGTCTCATATTCGCAGTATGGTGAAGATATTGAGCTGAGATGTATACAAACTACAACTCCTGGTACATCATTCCTGACACATTCTGTTAGTGCTGATTATCATGGCGTCGTAGAAGAAATTCCATATAGAAGAGCATATGAGAATGAGATCGGTATGACATTCATTGTTGACAATAACTATGATACTGTCGCATTCTTTGAGGGTTGGGTTGATTATATGAGTGGGTTGGGTACCAATGCATCAAGACAACAATATAAAGACTCAAAATTTGTTAATTACAGAATGAATTATTATGATGATTATATTACAAACATCTACATCGTTAAATTTGAAAAAGATATATCAGGGTCAATAAGAATTGATGAGACTCGTGAGAATAAGAGAGCTCTTCAGTATACTTTGATTGATGCCTATCCAAAACAAATAAATAGTATGGACCTAGCTTATGGTCCAACTGAAGAATTCCTTAGATTCAATGTAACCTTTGGATACTCTAGATATGTAAGAGAGAGATTAACTGTACCACAATTGGCTACTACTGATAATGTTGGTGCAGATCCATCAAAACCACAGACTAATAATCCACAAAATAAGGCTGAACTGCAAGAAGCTATTAGACAAACTGGTGTTTTAGATTTGAATAGACCATACTTCGGAACATCATCACCACCACCTGGATTATTTCCTGCCGATAGAATAGACTTAGCATAACCATGAAGACATTCCATCAATTCAACGAAGACGCAGCATCTTCTACACAGTCAGCCGTTAGTGGATCAGGATCTTTTAAGGGTAGTTCTGACAAAATAGTTCCACGGTATGATACAAAATTTAAGAAGAGACCATCAACTGGTCTTGGTAGATATGCAAAAGATAAACTCACATCAGCTGCTGCGGCTGCAGCTGACAGACTGAAGAATAGGAAGGGTAAACCAAAACCTGATGGTCCAGGTAAACAACCAGATAGAAAACCACAACCATATAGAAGTTCAAAACCTCAACGTGCTCTACCTCAAGGCAAAGAACGTCCCGCACTTCCTGCAGGTAAAGATTCTATGGTAGCAAGAAGAACTGCAGCGGCAAAACAACCACCACAACATAAACAAATCGCTGCAAGACCAGCATCGACAGCAATGGCTGGTAGTAGACAAAGACCTGCGATCAGACCACAACCTCAACGAAAGGCATTACCTACAAGTAATATCTCTAGGGATAATAGTGGTGTACAAAAAGTTAATGTGAGAGTTCAAGAACCTCAACAAAAAGCACTCCCACAGTCACAACAAAAAGCGCTCCCACCAGCAAAACAAAGACAGTTAAAAGCTGCTAATGGATGAAGAACAAGAAGAATATCTGAATAGTACAGTCAATAGATTTACTGAGGAGGAGGTCAATCGTATCAAAACGATGGTAGTCGAAGATGATATGATGTTAGAAATCATTGAGAAACTTCAAACCGAAGTAGAAGTTGTTCCTGATGTCGGTAAGTATTTTACATTCATATATAAAGCAAAGACTCCTAGAGTTGAATACGATAGATTTCCTTTAGTTGCCGTAACAGGTCTGTTTAGGTGGGGATTCAGAGGACTTAATTATCACTGGGGAGAATTCAGAAACTATACCTGGGAAGAATTGCAGAGCAATCTATACAAAGTATATCCTATGGAACTTAAGACTTTAAGATCTATTCCATATCAAAATTTCACAATAAATAACTAAAAGTATCGTAGTATAATGTCTGACGAAGTAAAAGCTACTGTTACCTGGCGAAATTTAAAGTTAGACACCTATACCAATTTGCGTACAGGAGAAATAAAAGTATATAGACCTGGTTTTGCTCCACTAGGTGGTATAGGTGGAGTACTTCTTGCCACGTCTAAACCTGAAAATGGGAAGACTACATGGGTCTACAATGATCAAGATCAATTTAGAAGATCATTTAACATTGCACAAAGAAATGAAAATAAACCAGAATTAAGTCAACAAGAATTTAATCGAGCATTTTTTACGACTGGAACACAAACATTAAACACTAATGTAAGAGCAAAGATTCTCTTAGATGAAGATAATAGAAATTACGAAAATGCAGGTATCTCAGTTATTGATACAGAACAATTAAAGCAAACTCATTTCGATAATAGAATACCTGGAGTAATAGAACCTGGATCAAGAAGAAAGGTGAACTCTGATGGTACAGTAACAACTACATCTACTACTGAACAACAACCAGTGGTAGTAGTTGCACCAACTAACCCTCCCAACCCTACTGCAACTCCAGATCCTGATGCTCCAGCAGCACCAGCTCTTCCTGGTGAAGATACACCAGATAATGTTGGGACTGATCTGGATGGAGATGGTACAACAGATCAAGGTCCTAATCCTTCATATGAATCTGCAGTAACTAATAGAGGTGGTCGTGCAAGAACTTTAAGATATCCCTATCATGCACCACCAGCCGGCTTTGAATATGACTATATTTCAATAACAGCATATGATTACAAACCATCTGGATTGGAAGATAATTATAATAGTGATAAAAATCTAGGGCAGCAATATGAAACTATATTTTTCCCAATGCAACCCCAATTAAGTGAAACGAATGCAGTGAGTTGGTCAGATGATCAATTGAATCCAATTCAAGCCGGTTTTGGTGATGCAGCAAAGAAAGTAATTGATAAACTTGGTGGAGCAGATATAAGTGGAGCGTTTAGTGAAATTGGAGCAGGGTTTGATAAATTAAAAACAAAACTAAACGATAGTAATCTTAAGAGTTTTATTTCCGCTTATTTTGCTGGTCAAGCAGTTGGTGCAAATATTGTGGGTAGAGCTACTGGTATGGTAATTAATCCAAACCTTGAACTTCTTTTCAATGGTCCTAATCTTAGAACTTTTAGTTTCAATTTTAGACTCACACCAAGAAGTCAGATAGAATCAGAAGAAATAAGAAGAATCATACGAGCATTCAAAAGAAATATGGCAGTTTCTAGAAGTAGTAAAGATTTATTCCTCTTATCACCAAGAATCTTTAAGTTGAAGTATATTTACAAAGGTGGAGGTGACCACCCATATCTAAATAAATTTAAACCTTGTGCTTTATCAAACTTTGTGGTAAATTACACACCAGATGGTTCCTATGCAACATTTGATTCCACTGGGTCTTTGACAGCATATGACTTAACAATGACTTTTAGTGAAGTTATGCCAATTTATGCTGATGATATTCCTGATAACACAGAAATAACAATGGGATACTAAAGATGGCACAAAAATATTTTAGAAACCTACCAAACTTTGATTATGTAAACAGAGTCAAAGGTGGTGATAATATTTCTGATTATACAGAAGTAAAGAATCTCTTCAAAAGAGGTAAACTTAGAGATGATATTTTTCGTGACCTCAACTATTTCACAAAGTATAAAGTTGTAGGTGATGAGAGACCCGATGAAGTTGCATATAAAATTTACGGAGATGAGAATCTTGATTGGATCATAATGTTATCCAACAATATTATGAATCTTGAATCTGAATGGCCTTGGTCTCAAGAATCCTTTGATAATTACCTACTTAATAAGTATGGTAGTTATGAAAAAATGTATGAAACTAGACATTATGAGACTAATCAGATTCAAGATAGTGGCAAAAGAACGATTGTAGAAAGAGGATTAATAGTTCCTAGTGATTGGAGTATTACTTTTTATGATATTAATTTGGGACAACAAATCACGAGATCTTCAGTTTATCCAGTTTCTAATTTAGAGTATGAGACAAGAATTCAAGATAGTAAAAGAAATATATTCATATTAAAAGACATCTACGTGGGTCTTGTTATCGACGATATGGAGGAGTTTATGCCATATACTCCTGGATCTAGTCAGTATGTTTCTGATAGGTTGGTACGAGGAGAAAACGTTAGATTGTATCAATAAAAAAAAGTAAAGGGGCCAAAAAAGCCCCAGGATTTTTTTTACGGCTTTTTTGAAACAAAAAGCCGATTTTGGTATCAGGACTCAGCCAGTTTTGAAAAATAACTCATGGGGTCGTCATCGTCATCGTCTCCTTTACTGAGAGTAATATCAGGAGAGTTGAAGTCATTAGTTGTCTTCGAAGATTGATAGGAGTCTTCAAGCTTTCGCATGACTTCTTCTTCGGAGACAGTCTTTCGTTCTGTTGCTGCGTAGTTATCATACTCAGTTTCTTCCTCTACGGTTGATCGACGGGTGGACTTATTGCCCAGTACATAATCAAGACGCTTCTTCAGTTCATCATAGGATTTGAACTGATCAGGTGCAGTGAAGGCAGTGAGTGAATACTGCTTCTTCCAGATTGCTTCCATCGCTTCATCGTCATCCAAGAGAGGAGACACACGATCGAACTCGGAACTATCATAGTTCCAATAACCAGCAACCTTCTTCAGTTTGAGTTTGAAGTTGGCACCTTGCCAGAAGTCAAAGGGGTTGATAGGAGTTTCATCTTCGAATTCAGGTTGCATTGCTTCCATGATCTTGTCGAAGATCTTCTTACCAAACTTGTACAGGAACACCTTACCCTCATTTTGAGGATTGGCAGGATCCTTGACCACGTAGATATTTGCGTAGAAAGAAAGTTTACGCTTTTGTTTACGAACAGTTTCCTTATCTGCTTCGTTACCACTGTTCCACAGTTCACGGTTCAGTTCACCGATAGGATCCTTACCACCAATGGTAGTCAGGGAGTTTTCGATGTACCAACCACCAGGACCTTGGAAGGCATGGGAGAACAGCTTCACCCAAGGGAGATCTTCTCCTTCGGGAGCAGGAAGGAAACGAATAACAGCATATCCGTTACCACTCTTATCCATCTCTGGTTTCCACAGACGGTCATCGGTACCATTACCGCCACCACCATTTTGTTTCTCTACTTCTTTAACCAGTTTCTGTGTCAGAGAACCAAGAGAGGATTGTTTCTTTAAATCTGAAAAGGACATTCGTATTTACCTGTAGTTTGTATTTGGCTTGTTGGTTAAGTTTTGGTGGGGGACCTAACCACCCCCTTACTATAGGACCCTCAGGGGGTGTTGTCAAGAGACTTCTTCATGTTTTCAATGATATTGGTCATATTACTGAAGACATATGCCAGATCAACATCTGGCGGAAACCCAAGTTGTTTTGCAGATTCCATGATATTTTCCCTCATCAATTTTGCTTCGGGATCTTCAGACAAACTCATACGAGTATAGAGGATCTGTTGTTTTTTCAACAGTTCCTCCAACATTTCAACATGCTCAAGTTTATCTTCTTTTGTCATAGATGAAAATGTAAACACATTTTTATAGATTGCCTCTTGTAATTCGGCAATCCTGTTCATCTCATCTTGGACTAATTCCGATTGGAAAAAACTCATTGTACTTGTGCTTCTGCTTCTAAAAGTTGTTCGTCTTGTTGTTTAGATTCTTCAATTTGCTCGAGAACATCGATTGCTCCACATACTTTCAGGTACATTTCTCTACCACCATCAAGTTGTTTTTCCAATTCTTCTCTCTGAGATTTCAGATTTTCAAGCACAGTTGCATTATCAAGTGCCATGGACTATAACCTCCTTAAGGATTGATTTAAATTTAAATACATCAATATGTATAAAGGAATCATACTTTTCAATTCTCATTGATAAGAATTTCCAAACAGGATCATCCAATTTACTATCGAATTGTTTTTTGAATCCCAAAATCTTATTTAAGATTACAAGAGATTCAAGTGATAAATTTTTTGCCAAATGTTCTTTGACAATTTGAGGGTGTCTCGTTCCCACAATATTAAACATTGAATCAAAGTCTTTATCACCGAAGACATTTTCTATTTCCGATTTGAACGTATAAGATAACGACTGAAGTCGTCTCTTCCAATCGGTGTAATTCTGTTCCCCGTTCCGAACAATTTCTCCGATCCACAGAGACTGAGGATCGTTACAACTGACAAAGTTAGAAACAAAAAACTCAATGACTTCACTATCATCTTTTTGACGACTCAACTTTTCAAAAAAGAATCTGTCCTTACGTTTATAGAAGGACTCTAATGATGCACGTGACTTACCACCATAACGATGGTAATCATATTTGTCTTTGGTAAAGTGATTTTTCAATCCAAGGTATGCCTTGTATGTATCAAAGGGACTCACTTTTGGTATCATAAAGGAAGTTTGGCGTGAGATGTACGTTTCAATAGATTCAATTCCATTGCCTCTGCTTTCAATCTTTCCTTGAGGGGTTTTGAAATTAGTTTAGGAATAGATTCGATGTCCAAACTATTCTTTTCACAAAAATATACTATAGCATCAACGTACTTCATGTCAATATTGTCTTTAACAATATTTTCAATTTCCTCTGCGAAGGTTCGACTGTTGTAAAATTTTTTATCAATCAGTTGATCAACACTTAGTTCTTCAGATTTAGACATGTTGTTGTAATTTGAATTCAACAAACTCGCTAATATATTTTGCGAGAAGGTTGATGTACTTTCTCTTATCATACTGTTCATAGACTTCAACTTCTCCATTTTCACAAGACATGATGATGACAAATTTTTTAACCATAATACCAGTCATTTCGTACAACATACATGCGTAGGCTGCACACTGTACATAGTAATGTTCGATCCACTTTTCTGGTTTAGGTTTCTTACTTGTCTTAAAGTCAATGACAGCAAGTTCTCCATCATACTCAGCAATACAATCGACCGTTCCTGCAACACCCAACTCCCTACTAAAAAGGGCTTGTTCAATTGCATGAATATTATCGATTTTATCTAGATCAGGTTTGGCTTGTTTAAAAAGGAACTCTGACAACGGTTGTACTGTCGGAAGTTCTTTGTTTAACATATAGTTTTCAACCAGTGTGTGCATGTCAGTACCACGACTGGTTGCTGCCTTTGTGATCTTGTTTGCTTCTTCAACACCAACCCTCTTTCTCCACTTAGTGAAGATTTCTCGATTGTAGTGACTAATAATAGATGTGATGGAAACTAATTTTTGTCCATCAGGAGTGTCATAATATCGAACACCGTCAATCATCTCTCTATCGATAGTTGGATAATCTATTTCAATGTGATTAAACATTACATACCGAGTTCAAGTTTGGCAATGATGTACTCTTTAACAAGACCACTTCTACAGATATCCTCTGCATTAAATTCAATTGTATCAAAGGATGGCATGTTCGTCAAGATACGCATGAAGTCAGCAATACCATTTCTTTCATTCTGTTTTGTCAAGTCAGACTGAGTTGCATCACCACAGAACATAATTTTTGAGTTCTCACCAATACGGGTGATCATTGAGTCAAGTTCGTGGAAATTAAGGTTCTGGAACTCGTCAACAATAACGATCACATTGTCCAGGGTTGTACCACGAATGAATGATGTGGACCAGAAAGAAATAGTACCCTGTGCCTTGAGATTGTTATACAACATTTCAAAAGAAGCATCATCAGGCATCTCGAACATGTACTTCACCATGTTCTTGTATGGAATCTGATAGAGAGATGACTTATCCTCATGATCACCAGGAAGGAAACCAATCTCTCTGGTGGGCACAAGGGATCTGACGATGTAAATCTTCTCGTAGGGTGACTTAGGGTCTAAGACATCCAGAAGGGCGTTGTAGAGGGTGATAAAGGTCTTTCCTGTACCAGCACATCCATATGCTACCAAGTTCTGTTGATTTTTATACTTTTCAAAAAAGATTTCCTGATTTTCTGTGATCGGTTCAACCTTTTTGATGTAGTCGAGATTAATTGGCTTCTTTCTCTTCATCGTTCTATTGCTCATACCAAATGGAACTGGGTTTGTAGTTCCGACACCTGCTTTTTTCTTCGCTGACATGTATTTAATCGTAGTGTTTTAGATTTGAACCTGGTTGTTTCTTTGCTTTACCAATAACATCTTTCCATCCTGGATGTTTGGTGTAAATCTTACTGAAGGGATCTCCCATCTCAACACCAAGACAGGGAGCGTTATCAGGAGTATAGTAACGCTCCCAGTCTGGATTGTCTTTGCACCACTGGTCCCAATCATGAATACTCATTCGTATTTCTTTTTGTTCACCAGTTTGTTTATTTTTAACAGGATATGTTGCCAAAACTTTCACCTCAAGTTTGAATATTTATTACCACTCTAGAGCCTCTGAAATCACAGGAAACTGCTCTTTGAAAATGTCTTTACAAGAGTTTGCGATGTCCATGTGTTCTTTCTGAGTTCCATTTGCAGATCTCAATTCAATGTAATGAATCCAAGAACGAATAGAACCAGTCATATACATTCTGGTTGGTGTGGCAAGAGGTAAAACAAAACGTGCACACTCTTTTGCTACACCTTCTTCCAACATTTGATTATAAAGACTTTGTGCAGAACTAAACAATGTAACCATCTGACGTTCAAGTTTATCGACAACTTCAGGATCAAGATCATCAATAGAATTTTGACGATTCTTCGTATCTTGACGACGAAGTTCTGGAAGTTCAATGTCCGTACTTAGAAGATTAGTACTTGCATACCGTTGAGAAAACTCTTGAAATGTAAATGAACGATGTCTCAAAACCTGAGCAGCAAGACCGCGTGTGGTCTCAATCTCAAGGGTCATGAACGCTTGTTCAAAGATACTCCAGTGTTGGTGTTTGATACAATACTTAAGTAGTCCAGCAAACTTTTCACTGTCCTGATTGTTTGGATTAGACACACGTGCACAATATGCAATGTGTTGTTCAGCATCAGGAGTTACTGATATCAGTTTTGCTTGATTCATATTTCTTTTGTAACTTAATTTGTTTACGTTCTTTTTTTACTCTCTCAACATACATTCTTTCACCTTCTGTGAAAAGTTCTGGATGTTTAAGGATGTACTTGATTGCTTTCTTGGTTTTCATGGTTGAAATAAGCGTTGAAATAAGCAATGATTCCATTACTAATCTTGTTTCCTTGTGAGATCCAAGTATCAACACACTCATAAATGTTTTGTGACGTATATGACGTTTCGTTTATATTAGCACTACCATATCTATTTAACAAAACCTTAAGACATTGTTCCCTGAGTTTAAGTCTTTCTTCAGAGTAACGCCAATCATCATTCATCATCTTCAAACACCTCATCATAGTCAGGAAGCGGGGGAAGGGTCTCTTCTAACCTATTTGTGTATGCCGAGACATCAGAATACACCTCAGACTCTAATGCGTCAACCAGTAGTCTCAGATTTCTAACAATTACTTTAAGTTTGTCTTTTTCCATAAAAAAAGGAGGACTTATGTCCCCCCAGTCTATCAGATTGCTTGACAAATGACAAGTATCATTTGTTGTAAGTATGACCACGATAACAGAAGGTACCATGGGTTTCCCCTTCACCTTGCTGACACTCGTACTTGACACCACGGTATGATGTCATATGAATTTGTGCATCGTGAAGTGCAGATGCTTTTTTGATCTGCCTACGAATCATGTTAAGTGTGTTCATTGTGTTTCTCCTGAAATACTAAGGTTAATTAAAACCCGTTCCTTCAGTCGTTTGCGGTCTATGATTTAATGCACCTTGAAGGAA
>Ga0222719_10001642_pt1 | contig 21422 bp, 16 predicted proteins | sample C33_34DmetaG_FD_165039 | JGI IMG/M metagenome (GOLD analysis project Ga0222719, IMG submission 165039) | Estuarine water microbial communities from San Francisco Bay, California, United States - C33_34D | ecosystem: Environmental > Aquatic > Marine > Unclassified | place: USA: California...
ATGAAAGCGACGGGCAGGCTCAGCAGAATAAAGCCTGCGAAGAGCCATACTGCGCCGCGGTGATTCAAGCAGGCCTGTAGCGTTCGCTGGTAGGTATGCTCTATACGATGAGCGACCGTGTCCAGCCAGTCGGCGATGGCGCCCTGTTCCGTGGCCGGGCGCAGTAGCTTCGAGCACATCATAGGGCTCAGGGTCAGCGCGATGACCCCTGAGACCAGTACGGCGCCCGCGAGGGTCAGGGCAAATTCACTGAATAGGGCTCCGGTGAGCCCGCCGACGAACGCAATGGGTGCGTATACCGCAGCGAGCGTTAGCGTCATGGCCACAACCGGCCAGGCGACTTCACGCGCCCCGACTATGGCTGCGTCAAAGGGGGATTTACCCTCTTCGATGTGTCGGTGAATATTTTCGACGACGACAATCGCATCATCCACCACGAGGCCGATCGCGATAACCATGGCGAGTAGGGTGAGTAAGTTGATCGAAAAATCGACTATCCATAAGCCGAATAGCACGCCGATCAGAGAAAGCGGAATGGCAACGATCGGCACAATAACCACGCGCCATGAGCCAAGGAACAATAGCACCACTCCAATCACGATCAGTGTTGCTTCGATCAGAGTGACTTGCACTTCTTGAATGGCCTGCTCAATGTAGACGGAGGCGTCTGAATCTGCGTCAGCGACCAAATCCGCGGGCATCTCTGGCTGGAGCTCGGTCAGTTTCGCTTTAACACGCTGCGCGACCGCAAGCGGATTGGCACCAGGTGCCGCGGTGATTGCGATGAAGACAGCAGGCGTTCCGGCTGAGAAGACAGACACGTCGTATCGTTCGCTGCCCATTTCAATGCGTGCTACGTCTCGGACGCGCACACGTTGATCCCCCGTTTGGCGAATAATGATATCGCCAAACAGCTCTGGGTCTTCGATATCCGTTTCGACATCCACTGATGTTTGGGTCCAGACGCTCTTAACCTGCCCAGGGGCCGCTCGTACGTTATTTCGCTGGAGCGCTCGGTTTACCTCGGCTGCGGTGATGTTGTAGGCCGCTAATCTCTCGGGCTGTAGCCAGATCCGCATGGCGAATACGGTGCCAGAGAGTACTTGGGCGGTACCTACACCATCTTGTGTTGCGAGCTCAGGCTGGATCGCGCGGTACAGGTAGTCGGTGATTTGTTTCGTATTAAGTTGTTCACTGGTGAAGGCAATATACATCATGGCATCGTCACCCTGACTGGTGGTGACGATGGGGTCCTCAATTTCTCTGGGCAGTTCATACTTGGCTTCGCCAATCTTGGCGATAACCTCGTTAAGCACAAGTTCGGTGCTCTCATTTAAGCGCACATTAACCTTGATCATTGACGATCCAGGGCTGCTTGACGAGGTGATGTAGTCTACGCCGCGAGCGCCCGCTATCCGTCGTTGAAGCGTATCGGTTACGAATGCTTGAACCGTCTCTGCACTTGCGCCAGGGTAGACGGTTTGCACCATGATCATCGACTTCTCGACCTCTGGAAACTGTCTCACATCCAGTTTTAAGACGGCCTGAATCCCTGCAACCAAGAGCAAAGCGCTCACCACAATGGCGAGCACCGGTTTGTTGATGAATAGATCGGTAAACTTCACTCTGTAGCCGCCTCACCAATGCTGATTGATGCGCCAGGGAAAAGTTTATGCTGGCCCGCGGTGACAACGTGTTCACCCGCTTGTACACCAGACTTGATCTCGACTTTTTGGTCGAGGCGATCTCCCGTTTTGATGAGACGCAGTTCCACGGTATTGGACTCCAGATTGGCAACGTAGAGCGCATCCCCTTGCAGTGCATAAGTCACCGCGGTTTCCGGAACCACGACTACCGTGTCGGAGTCATTTAAGATCAATTCAATCCGCACAAATTCGCCCGGAAGTACCCGTCCCGCACTAATGGCGGCTCGGAAGCGTCGAGTTCGATCGATTGGATCGAGTGTTGGATCTTGTTCTGTAACGACGCCTTCCGCCAGTGTCTCTCCGCGTGTGTCGTAAGCGGCCATCTTTGTGCCGATGGGAATGATGCGAGCTTGATTGGCTGGTAGGCTAAATTCCGCTTCGAGTAAGGTTGTGTCGGTAAGATTAATTAGCGGTGTGCCGGTCGTCACGTAGTCGCCGACCTCAACTAAGGGAATGCCCACGCTCCCGCTGAACGGCGCTTGTATACCTTTTTGTTCGATACGCGCTTTAGTTTCGTCTACCTGAGCCGCGGCGGCTTCATATTGAGCGGAGCGAGTGTCAAGTTGCGTCTGTGAAATGGCCTTTTCTTTCGCCAGAGAAGTGTCACGCTCGAGCAGTGTCTTGGCTAGGCGACGCTCCGCTTCAAAGCGTGCCAGCTCCGCGCTTTCAATCGCATCGTCCAGCTGTACAAGCAGGTGACCTTTGGTCACTTGATCGCCGCCATCTGCTCCGATACTCACCACGCGTCCATTGACTTCGGCTCTGAGTATACTGGCATTCTTGGCCTTAATTGTTCCGACCGCTTTGATATGTCTTGCAATCGTCGCGGTCTCGGCCTGCGCCACACTCACGGTTACGGGGGACGGGCTGAAATCGGCCCCCGCTAAAGCGCTAAATTTCTGGTAAAGAAAACCGCCGATACTTCCAAAAATAACAAGCAGTAGAGTAGTGGCAAGGATATAGGCGCGCACAAATTGCTCCCTGTGTGTGAAAAAGTGCGTGAGCGTAACACGCTTGTTTTGTACATACGCTATTATGGACGCCATCGTACCACAGCATGGACTTTATTTATGAGACGACTTATTGGAATTTCCGTTTTGCTGGCCTTGGGTTGGGGCTGTGCATCAACCACACAATCAGCTCAACCTGAGCAGTCTACAAGCACCTATTTTGGCGGTCAGCAGAAATTAGAAGCTGCGCTAAATCGAGTGATCAATCAAACTCCCGGTGCCGCGCGTAACGTCATTCTGTTCGTGGGGGATGGGATGAGTATTCCAACGGTAACGGCCTCGCGGATATACGCGGGCCAAGCCCAAGGGCAGACAGGGGAAGAGTATAATTTGTCGTTCGACTCTTTCCCTTTTGCCGGTTTATCAAGGACCTACAATACCGATGCTCAAACCCCTGATTCGGCGGGCACCATGACCGCGATGGTAACCGGTGTTAAGACACGCGCGGGCGTATTGAGCGTCGGGCCGGGAGTTCAGACCGGCGAATGTGCCTCTCAATCGGGCCATCAACTCATGTCCATTCTGACTTTGGCGGAACTCGCCGGGAAATCTACGGGGATTGTTTCTACTGCGCGTATCACTCATGCAACGCCCGCCGCACTGTATGCGAATACCGTAAATCGAGATTGGGAAAACGATGCCGAACTCAGTGATGAAGCGAAGTCACATGGCTGTGAAGATATTGCCAGTCAATTATTGAGCTATCCAGCGCGGGCTTCAGCTTGGACCGGCAAACCGATCGATGGCCCTGAGCTCGTATTGGGCGGTGGCGCGGCCAATTTTTTGCCGACAAATCAAGATGATTCTGCGTTTAAAGGCAAGCGAAAAGACGGGCGAAATCTGGTGAGCGAATGGCAAAATGCCGATCGCCAAGGTGCTTTTGTCAAGGATCGTTCTGAACTTGAACAGCTCGACCAAACTGATCTGCCGGTGTTGGGTTTGTTTCAATCTTCGCACATGAGCTACCGTGCTGATCGCCCTGACGCGACCTCAACCGAACCCAGCTTAGCGGAATTAACCGAGAAAGCGATTGAGCTGCTGTTGTCCGAGAAAGGCTTTTTCTTAATGGTTGAGGCTGGACGAATCGATCACGCTCATCACGCTGGCAGTGCAGTCGGTGCTCTGACTGATACGGTTGAGCTCTCTGACGCTGTGGCTCGAGCTAGGGCGCTCACATCGGACAGCGACACCTTGATCATTGTGACCGCAGATCACAGTCATGTGATGACGATGGCAGGTTATCCCAAGCGGGGTAACCCGATTCTTGGTAAGGTCGTTAACATTGGCGAAGATGAGCCAAAACTAGCCGCCGATGGCGCTCCTTACACGACTCTGGGTTACGCAAACGGCCGCGGCTTCGCTGAACTGGGCACCGAAACCAACGCCGACGTTCGTTACGGACTGCCAGTTCAAGGCGGCAGACACTTGAAACACGATACGGATACGGAAAGCGCAGGGTATCATCAAGAGGCGCTGGTGCCACTCTCCTCTGAGACCCACGGTGGTGACGACGTTGCTATTTACGCCAGCGGCCCTGGAGCACATCTATTGAGTGGTAGCTTGGAGCAGAACGTAATATTCCACGTCATGCGCTACATGGCAGATCTTCCGCACCCTCCGGCGGACGCTGAAAAATAAGCTCAAGGGGCATCTGATGCCGTTGGATTCGTCAGACCGTTCAGATCAGCACAAAAGGGCCGGTAGAGGCACTTGCAACACTTCGAGGTCCGCTACAGAGCTGAGGGAGTATTATAGGAAAGTGCGGACCGGCCGATAAAATCGTTGGGGGGGGGTACCGGCCCGCACTTGTTCGTTTGGCTACAGCAAGGCTTCGATTGCTGCGGCTAGGTCTTCATCTTCTGGGCGGGTCATGCTGCCGTACTTCTCTATGACGTTTCCTTGGCGGTCGACCAAGTACTTGTTGAAGTTCCACATCGGTGCTGACTTCGCTTGGTTTAGATGCTGGAATACGGGGTTGGCGTCATCGCCACGCACGGGGCTGGGCGCGATCATAGTGAAGGTAACGCCGTAGTTCACATAGCAGACTTCGGCAGCACCTTCTTCCGTATCGCTTTCTTGCTTGAAGCTATCGGATGCGAATCCGACCACCTCAAAACCGCGGTCTCTGTACTTCTGGTGCAGCGCCTCTAAGCCCGAAAATTGCTTTGTGAATCCGCAATGGCTCGCTGTGTTAACGATCAACAAAGGTTTGTCGGAGTGCGTTTCGCACAGGTTTATGTTTTCGTTAGCGTGGAGCTTACGTAAGTCATGATTCAAGAATTCCGGGCAAGCGCCAAAGGCGGTACCCGATGCTGCAACAAGCACTAGGCTAAACAGGGTATGACGCATGGTTTATTCCTCTTTGTTTGCTATGAATACGAGGTATATCAAATTTTGGTTCACGCCGACAACTGTTGAAACGCATCGTTCAATGCTGCGTCCACTTGTAGCTTGCGAAGTGCTGATTTCTCAAGCTGTCGAACCAGCTCCCGACTCACTTCAAGTTGATCAGCGAGTTGAGCCAAGGTTCGGGTGGGGCGACCATCGAGACCCCATCTCGCCGTTAAAATCAATTGCTCTCTGCCGTCTAGTTTTTGCAGCTGCCGCGTAATTAGGCGCTTTAGACTGCTGTTCTGCGCTGATTCGATCGTTGGGTTTGTGTCGCCATCGAGCAAAGCCGACTCCGGTATCATCGGGCCGTCATCTTCGTCTTCTGTTTCAATCGGTACCGTAAGATTGGTCAGTTGGCGAAGATCTCTTACTTTTGCCTCGGAGAAGCCGGTTAGCTCCGCGAGCTGGATGACTGACGGTTCTTGCCCTGTTCGCTCCATGATTTCATTGCGGACACGGTGCAAGGAATTCACTTCTTGTGTCACGTGAGTTGGGTAAGTCACTAAGCTGCCGTTGCCTTCACAAACGCGCTGAATGTGTTGGTTCGTCCAGTTGTACGCGTAGGTAGAGAAACGATAACCCAAGCGGTAGTCGAATTTCTCAGCGGCGCGCACCAAACCGATGATGCCTTCTTGCACCAAGTCTCGTACCGGAATCCCACGGGTTTGGTTTTCTCTCGCCAATTTGTAAACCAATCGGATGTTGTGCATGACCAGCTTGTCGCGGGCGCTGAGGTACCCTTGTACGGGCCCTTCCAATGCAGTGCGGATTTCGCTGCAGCTCGAGAAATCCCAGCGCGCCCAGCGGGCTTGCCATATCTCAAGCGCGTCTGTGATGGTGTCTTTACGCCTGCCTCCGCACGCACGCTGAGCCATTATCGCAATGGCGATCATCAGTGTGGCTGGCCATTCGCTCATCTCCAATCGCAGCGCGAGTTCTGTTTCAGGTGCTGCGCCCGTGATGGCGTCAATTAAATCACGTGTCGGAGCAAAGAAACGCTTTTCATTAGCGAGCGGCTTTAAATCGCGCTTCAAACTGAAATAGTGGTGTCGTTGCTGAAAGGCTTCGATATCGGCTGGCTCAGCGAGTATGGACTCACAGATATCTAGCACTAGGCCGCGGCCAGCTTGGGTTTTGAGCACCGTGAGTAGGGCGCGCTGTGCAAAATCCCATTTTTGTTCGTCAATCGAGAGTTCTTGATCCGCGCTCAACAAAGGATAGCGGTCGGCATCGCCAAAAAAGAAATCAACCTTGTCTTCCATTTCCGAGTTAAACATCACCATGGGAACCTCTCAAGTTGGCGTTGTGTATGAGTTTACGCGCAAAACCAGTACAAGGTTTGCTATTCGATCCATTTTGTATAACTATTAATGGTACAAATATTAAACATACTGGATCCGGCTATGGGTAACATTGAAATGGAAGCGCGACCACTTTTCGGAATCGGTACCGTGGCGCGACTGACTAAGATTAAATCGGGCACGCTCCGGATATGGGATCGACGCTATGGCTTGGGTGCGAGTTACAAGTCTTCATCGGGCCGTCGAATGTACACCCAAACGGACTTGGAGCATCTTCAAATCATATCGAGCCTGGTAGACCGCGGTTATCGTATTGGTGAAATTGCCAACATGGAGCGAAAGACCTTAGCCGCCTTGCTGGATCAGGCGGGGGCACAGTCGGGGCCTACTGGTCAGCGTCTCAAAGCCCTATTTTTCGGGTCGGGTTTGTGTGAGTGGTTGGATCAACACCAACACTTGCTCTCTGGTTTGGACGCGCGCCTCTTGCGGCAGTCGTTTGACGAACCCCGAGACGCTATGGCCTTGGCAGGTTATGAACCTGAACTCTTGGTACTGGCGACAGGCGCCTTGAGTCAAGTACGGTTTGATCAAATCGAGCAAGTTCGAACTCAACTCGGTTATCCTACTACTCTGGTTGTCTACGAGTTCGGAAACCCACATTGGATTGAACAGCTCGCCGAGCGAGGCGTTTCTTCCCTGAAGGGCCCCTTAGATAGTGAGCGCTTTGGCGTGCATCTCGTTCGTCTGAAACAGTTAATTGAAATAGATCAAGGCAACAATGATGCCGGCGAATTAGCCGTACTCAAGCCGCGGTTTTTTACACCGGAATCGCTACTACAGTTAAAGGGCATTGAGTCTGTGCTACCCTGTGGTTGCACACATCATCTGGCCGAATTGATTGAATCTCTGAATCATTTTGAGTCCTACTCGGCTGATTGTGCGGTCGAGGGTTGGTCGGATGCGGCGACGCACGCTTGCGTGCATGCCTATGTTAATCAAGCTCGATTTTTGGTCGAGCGCGCACTTCAATCGGTCCTGGAGGAAAAGCAGCAACATGTCTAGAGAATCTAATTCGTCTGAACAGCCTGTTCCATGCAGGGGCTGCACTGTAAATTGCCCTAATCGTGCTTCTTGCGGTGGCGTGCCTTGGCGGCAACCTCAGCCATCCGGTAACGGGGCTAAGGGCCCACGCTATGGTGCATAAAATTGGAATAGATCAGCTCACTGAGGGCTTTCCCGTCGATCGTGTCGTTATTTTGTCGCTGATGCCCTCGCTGTATACCGCAAGACTTGAGATACACGGCCAAACGCACTTGCTAATTGAGAAAGGAACCTCGATTCGTAGGCCTTCAGCAGAGGGTATCAAGCGGGTTTTTTCAAGGTGCAGAGTGGGGCGTTTCACTCTGCTTCACGCCAGTGCCTATGACGAGATGGTGGGTCAAGGCGTGAAGGTTGAGAACTCGATGGAGATTCCGAGTTAAAGCGCAAATTAGGCTAGTCCAACGCGCTAAAACATGCCATTACGGCTAGAACGTACGTTAGCGGACTGCAAACCAACACGGAGTTTCGCCTCGGTCACACTTGCTCGGCTGCCAGGGCTTCTATTACTGAAAACCCCTCTTGTATGCATTTCTGCAGGCGCGCCGGATCTTCCACAGAAGCCCTATCGAGCTGAATCCCCATTTGAGCGACATCGTTTTGCGTGTAGAGCGCTGCCATGATGGCGACTCCCGGAAGCGGCGCAAAAGGATACGAGCGCACGATCTTAGCTCCCGCCAAATAAGGTGCGAAAGGATATCCCGGTACGTTGCTTGCTTGAATATCGACTTCCGCTAGACTGTCTGCGATCTTATCCACCACAAACTGAGGCGCGCCTTTTATGACAGGAGCGAGCCAGTTCATGACCCCTAGAGCCGGCTCCGCCAACGATGCCCGCACACTAGCGCCAATGGCCTTTGCCATGTCATGAGGGGTATCGCAATTGGTTGGGAGATTGAGTTTTATTGGAGCAATATGATTCCCCGCCGTCTGCTGGCTCTCGCCTCCATGGCGAACGTTCACCGGAATCGTGATTGGGATTGCATCGATGGGGCAATGCAGTGCTTCGTGGTAGCGCTTTAATCCAATGGTAAGAGCGGTGAGGTAGCCATCGTTAACCGACCAGCCGAGCGCCTTGAGCGCTTGTTTGAAAGGCGGAAAGGGGAAATCCCACGCTAAGAATTGCCGGTCAAGACTCCGTTCAGCCAACAGCGGTGAGCCCGCGGTGGACTTCGATCCGTAGAGCCGCTGAATGGAACTCGCCATTTCGATATCGTCTCGCCACTGTGAAATAGGCGATTTGAGGTGTCTCAAGGCTTTGTGGAGCGCCGTCTGACTAAGCTTCAGTGCATCTGGAATTGAATCTTGAACATCTGCAGTGGCTTTTTGCCACCAGCTTCGAGTGTTCATTTCGGGCAGATCGGCGAAAGGCCTGGGCGGTGCGTCAGCGCTCGTATCGAATAAGGACAAAAAAAGTTGAACCGCGCCCATGCCATCGGCAACTGCGTGGTGCATCCGCATCATGAAAGCCGTCTTCCCAGCGGGATGCTTAACATTATCGATAAGCAAAGCCTCCCATAAGGGACGATCGAGATCTCCGGGCTTGTTGATGAAACGGCAAGCCATGTCGAGTAAGTCATTGAAATCGCTACCGCGGGGCATGGCGATGTGCTGAAAATGGTGCTCAAGCCTGAAGGTCGGGTCGGCTTCCCAGCGAGCATAGCCAAGCGGTGTTGCCGGCGTCGCTACTCGTTGACGCAAGCGGACAAACTCGCGGCTTGCTCTCTCAAACTGTTCCAGCAGACGGCTTACATCGGGCTTTGATTCTAGGATGACGAGGGAGAGAACCCAGTTGCGTGTTTTAGGGTTGCTCTCTGCGCGGAGCATGATTTGGTCTAAGGCGCTCAGGCGCTCGTCGAACTGAAATCCTTGGGACATAGCCACTACCCGCTTAAATTTGGAAAGGGTGTATTGTATGTTGGCCCAGCCGCCAGCGCCAGCGCCTAGGAGGCCAAGGCGCTGGCGCTTCGATGTGTCACGAGCTGCTTCATAAATGCATCACTCATGAGTGGCTGAGCGAAGAGGTAGCCCTGCATTGCGTCACATCCGAGCTCTCGGAGTGTATCCGCTTGGCTCTGATGTTCGACTCCCTCTGCGACAACTTGGCGCTCCATTGAGTGACTCATGCTGACTATGGCGCGCGCAATGTTTTGGCTTTCGACGCTGTCGGCAATATTGTCGATAAAGGCCTTGTCGATTTTAATGTAGTCGATTGGCAGTCGCTGTACGTAGCTTAAACTTGAGTAGCCAGAGCCGAAGTCATCGATAGCGATCGTGCACCCCAACTTTTTAATGGCGTTCAGGTTACGCTTTACGCGGTCTAAATTATCTAAAAACAGACTCTCAGTGACTTCGATGGTGAGTTTTGATAAGTCGACGCCCGTGTGCTCTTTGACGGAGCTGAGTTTGGCTGCAATGTCGTGATGTTGAAACTGAATTGCTGATACATTAATCGATAGCCAAAAATCGGGCACCAGGGTGTGTATCGCCAGCAAGAGCTCGGCCGCGTGTTCGATCACCCACTCACCGATCGGTAGAATAAGTCCGCAACTCTCAGCCACAGAAATGAATTCTTGGGTAGAGCAATCTCTTGGTCCCTTGGGCCAGCGCAGGAGTGCTTCCGCCCCAATCCAAACGCCATTCGGTGCAACTATAGGTTGGAGCGCTAAGCCGAACTCAGCGCGCTTTAGAGCCAACTGAAGATTCTGCCTGATATCACGCGCGCGCTGTCTATGGAAGCTCATCCCTGGGTGAAACATCACACATTCCGGCTTTCCATAGCGCGACTGCTTAGAGTGATGATTTGCTGTCTGTATGGCTTGGATAAGCGCGTCGATGTTTGTTCCGTCTGTGGGATAGCACGCAAGTCCGCTGCTCAAACTCACGGCGACGGTATCGCCGGATTCAACCGTAATGTGGTCCGTTGATTGCAACAACTGTTCGCACTTTTTAAAGGCTTCGTTCGCCGTTACGCCTTGGTCGAATAGGACGACGAATTCGTCTGCGGCGAGGCGAGCGACGGAGCCCATCTCATTGAAAAAAGTCTGTAGTTGGCTGCCCAGGGTTCTCAGAGTGGCGTCGGCGATGCGTGTTCCAAAACTGTCGTTAATCAGCTTAAATTCGTTTATGTCGAAGAGTGCCAATGTGAAGTTGCCGTATCGTTGGTGGGCCTCTTTTTTGGCGATTTCAAAAAGCCGCTCGAATTGGTAGCGGTTAGCGACCTGTGTCAGCGCATCAATATTGGCCAGGCGCCACGCTTCCTGTTCGTTTTGCACCTGCGTGTGCACGTCTATCAGCGAGCCCACCAGAATGGGTTCATCTTGATCGGACCGAGACAGGCATCCGTTTACCGAGAACCACTGATGGCCTTGACGCCCGTTGCGCATCCGGACTCGCAGGTCGAACCGCGAGCGCAAATAGGCGTCACTGAGTAAGGCCTGTCGTAGCGGCTCTTGGTCCTCAAAATGGACATGTTCTAGGAAAGTCTCAAGCCGGATCAGCTGATTAGCTGTCAGCGCTGTTATTGCCTCATTGCCGTGAGTGAGCTCCATTTGTTGGGACTGAATATAAAACGTCCAACTAATCGCGTTTGTTGCCATTAGCACGAGGTCTAGGCGGTCCAGCGTCGTCTTAAGGTGGTGTGATGTTTGCTCGGCTCGATGGCTCTGCTCTTGCAATGCCTCCGTACGTTGCTTGACCAGTTCATCTAAGTTTTCGTTAACACGTTCCAAAAGTTTGTTTGCTTCAAACAGCTCGCGGCTTTTCGTTTCAAGCAAAATCTCCGCCTGTTCGCGAGCGGACCTCTCGCGTTCGAGTCGTTTTCGAAGGTATGTCTCAGGCGAGGTTTCACTCATTGGCGCGTTATCGTAATGTCCGTTCGCGGATCATTGTTGTCGTTCAAATGCGACAGATCGACCGAGAGCGTTTCGCCATACTGATCCCCACAGCCGTGAATCAAACCTTCGGCCAGGTGAGCGAAAGGTCGGCAGGACCGGTATATCAGCTTGAGCTGATAATCATTTAAACGTTGCGTCGAAAACGTGGGCAGTTCTGCGTCTGGGTATAGCTTCAATACTTCCGGGTGGATGATGTCGTCCAGCGCAGAAAAAAGCGAAAAACTGTTGTCGAAGGTCAGTCCCATCGTATCCAGTTGTGCGTGTAGCTTTGGGAAGATGAATTTGCCGTAGGTGATAAGAAGCTGGGGTGCAGGGATGTCTGTCAATTTGCTCAGGTGGCCCACTAGCTCAAGTATTTCAGTATGATCATAAGTGCCAACAGATGTGTACACTCCGCCCGAGGGCAAATCGCATTCATCGAGCAAGCGTTCCGATATCTCGTAGCCGAAAGCCTGTTCGACTAAATCGAAAAGTTCGGTAAATATGATGCCTTTCATTGCGCGCGTGTCCCCGAGCCCATTTCTGTTTCTTGTAGGATATACCGGTGTTATCAAGTTATCAAAGAACGCATTCGCTTATGAAAAAATTTAAGCAGCCTCGCGATCTGTTTGTGATCTATTACCGTAAATTCACTGAACAACGGGCGCTCATCGTTATACACTGAGAGCGTTCGACGAAGAGTCGACTACGCCATCTGATCACATAACATTAAAGAGGTATTCGTTATGGCTTCAAAAACGCCTAAATTGATTTCACTTGCTGTAGCCAGCGCGCTATTAGCAGGTCCAGCACTCGCTCAAGGTCCGCTCGAAGAGATTATTGTTACGGCATCAAAGCGAGCTCAAACACTGCAGGAAGTCCCGATTGCGGTTTCTGTTACGACCGCCGAAACGATTGAGCAAGCAGAGATTCGCGATGTGCTCGATTTGCAGAGCGTCGTTCCATCTCTTCGCGTCTCACAGCTGCAAAACGCCAACCAGACCACCTTTATCATTCGCGGGTTCGGAAATGGCGCGAACAATCCAGGTATCGAACCCTCAGTCGCTGTGTTCATAGACGGCGTTTATCGTTCGCGTGCGCAGAGCCAGATTTCCGATTTACCCAAGCTCGAACGCATCGAAGTTTTGCGCGGTCCGCAAAGTACCTTATTCGGTAAAAATGCGTCAGCGGGTGTAGTGAGCGTGGTAACCGCAGCGCCCACTTACGAACCCGAAGGCTACGTAGAGCTGGGTATTGGTAACTACAGCAATGAGACCGCTAAGGCTTACTACAGCACGGGGCTGTCGGATTCGGTTGCCTTGGCCGTGAGCGGCTCCTTGAATAAGCGCGACGGCTATGCCGATAACTTGACCACGGGTAACGAAGTTTCTAACCGGGATCGCTTTGGTGTTCGCGCTGACCTCTTGATCGAGCCCAATGAAAAAACGCGTATTCGCGTGATCGCTGACTATGATGAGCTCGACGAGATTTGCTGCACGGTTGCCAACTTGGTCAACGGTCCCACTGGCGCTGCAGTGGTGGCATTGGGGGGTGCGCTCGATGCTGAGAACCCCTTTAGTTACGACGTGTACTACAACAACGACAGCATCAACATTGCAGAGAATGGCGGCATCACGATCAATGCAGAGATCGGGTTTGAGAATTTCGACTTGACCAGCATCACGGCCTACCGCGATTCGTTCCTTGATCAGCCTTTTTCGGACGTAGACTTTGGCGGTGCCGATTTGATTGGCAATCAGCCCACTTCAACGGACATCCAAACCTTTACTCAAGAGCTGCGCATTTCGGGCGGCACAGACTCGATCGACTGGGTTGCTGGTCTTTTCTACTTCGACGAGGACATCGATTATCGTAATGGTCTCGACTTTGGTGCGGCCTTTTCAGGTTATGTTGATATCCTAACGGGGGGTGCGGGAACCGTTCTTGGCTTGGAGGCCCTCCTTGGGTATGCGCCGGGCACGTTCCATAATGGTGTCGCCGTGCGCGAATACGCTAAGCAAACCAACCAATCGAGCTCCGTTTTTGGGCAGATGGACATCGCGTTAAACGACCGGTTAACGGCCACGATCGGCTTAAGCTATATCCAAGACGAGAAAGAAACGAGCTTAATGCAGGAAAACTCGGATGCATTTTCTAAGCTGGATCTCGACGGGGCAGACGGTTTTCAGGCGCTGGTGGGTTTGACCTTAGCCCAACAGTTCCCTCTAGTCTTTGGATTGCCATTCACACCAACCAACATCGGATTGGTTACGTCGGATCCTTTGGGTGCAGCGGGCTTTCAGCAGCTTCAGCAAGCTATCGTTGCCGGTGTCTCTCAGATTGATCTAGCTAACCCAGCACAAAACCCGCTTCTGGGCTTGCAGGCGCTGCAGTTCTTGCCTCAGCTCTTGGGCTACCCAAATGCAGCGCTCGACGGCAAATCCGACGACAGTAAAGTGACTTACACCGCTCGCTTGGCCTATGACTGGTCTGATAACATCAACGTCTACGCCAGCTTGTCGACCGGCTACAAAGCGACGTCTTGGAACCTCTCGCGTGACTCGAGACCGACACCTGCGGAGATCGCCGCCTTAACTTCGGCTGGCGCGACTCTACCAGCTAACTTGGTTCCCGGCACGCGTCTGGCAGGCCCCGAAGAGAGCGAAGTGTTCGAACTGGGTCTGAAAGGGCGCTTTGATTGGGGTTTCTTGAACGTCGCGATCTTTGATCAGACCATTGAAGGCTTTCAGTCGAATACCTTTACCGGCGCAGCATTTACACTTGCCAATGCAGGTAGTCAGTCGGCTCGTGGCCTGGAATTCGATTTGGCTTATAACCCAACGAACAATCTGACCCTGGCTCTTTCGGGCATCCTGATTGATCCAGAATACGATGAGTTCAAAGGTTCTGCGATCGGTGATATCTCAGGAACGCAGCCTGGAGGTATTCATGAACAGAGCTTCTCACTGGCCGCTACCTATAACTTTACAGTGAATGGCTATGAAGGTTTCGCGAGAGCGGACTACCAGTACGACAGCGAGGTGGATATTCAAGACGGTGGCGCAGCCAACCCCTCATTCGCAGCCTTGAGTGCTGTGGGCGGTGCGACACGCGAGGTAAATACAGTGAACGCGTCAGCCGGTATTGATATCGACGGTTGGGAAATAGGCGTTTGGGCTCGTAACTTGTTCAACGACGAGTACTTGATCACGAACTTCCCATCGGTGGCCCAGGCCGGTAGCTTCAATGGCTATCCAAGCGTGCCACGAACATTTGGTTTAACTTTGCGCAAAAACTTCTAGGAGCAGGGTTCTAGAAAACGCGAAAGATAGGCAACATGCTGCTTGGGGCGCTGCCGCAGCGCCCCAAGGCTTTCGTTTCTTTGGCGATGCCATTCTCGATACTCAGCCGGCTGCGCTTTTAGCGTCAGCGCCTCTAGGCGGTTTGTAGCTTCCGTGAGCTTTAAGGCACGTGAGGCAACAGGGGCGAGCCACTGTTGGACGCCTTGAGCAAAAAAACGTGCGCTCACGTTTTGCAAGATATCGCGTCGGTCTCGTGTAAGTCTGGCACAGGGTCTTGCAAAGTAAGGCGATTGCTCTATGCCCTGCGCCCATTTCACAAAGTAGGTTTCTGTTAAATCAGCTGCCCTCAACAAAATGCCGCCGTCGCCCGCTCTGAGCTCGTTAAGCAGATTTTCAAAATAAACCGAGTCAACCTCGTATTGCCCCTTCAACCAGAGTGATACTTGTTGGCTAAGCTGGTCCAAGGTTGAAATCAGTGCTTCACTCGTTTGCGCTTGCGGATAGCCCGGGGGAATGTTCCGTCCTCGCCAGAATCTGTGCCACTCGGGGCCAGCAAGGATGGCATTGAAGATGCGGCTCTCCAATTGACTTTTTTTGAGTGTTTGTGCGGCCTCTACTTTTGCTATCAGGTCTGCATCGGCCTGCGATTGGCGTAGGTGTGACAAGCAAGCTGGCGCGTGCTGTAAAAATTCAATATCAAGCACCAATTGCTGCGAAGGTTTAGCTAACTTACCAAGGCTTGAGTTTCGCTTTCCCACAATAATTTGAAGCTCGCAACCCGTAAGAGCAAGAAAATCGAGTGGTCCAAGATCTAGGGATTCAAGACGTATTTGCCATTGTTCGGGTCGAGGCTTAGCAAATCCAGACAGGGCACTTGTGTCGTGTTGATCTTCGATTTGAATATCGAGTGTTCGGTACAGGCGACCTTCGTAATCATCGAATATCGGTGTGGGTCCTTGATCACCGCAGCCCGTGATCAAGGATAGAAAAAAAATGCTGAGGAAGCTTCTGCGAACTGACACCTTTACGTCTGCGCTCGCTAGGTATTGAGTGCGTCTTTGATTCGGGACTGGAAATTAACCAAATTGGCCGCACTCGCTGGCACTTTTTCTCGTACCCATCCAGCAAAGCTCATGGCAACATACAGGTCGATATCCGCAAGCGTCAGTTGATCGCCAACCAGGTAATCACGCCCCACGAGCGCTCGATCAAACACCTCCCAGCAATGCTGAAGGCGCACGCGACCCCGTTCGACCAATTCTGGGATCTGTTCCAGTTTGATTGGGCCAGGTAGGGCACGGCCGGCAAAATTAGGGTTGCCATTGCGAAGCATATCGGCGATCGCGCTCAGCAAGTTAGTGAAAATCTTGTGGTCCCACTCCAGAATCAAGGCTTTCTCGAGCGCGCTAGATCCCATAAGAGGCTTATCAGGATACTGCAACTCAAGATACTGACAGATCGCGATGACCTCAGTGAGTTGCTCGCCGCTGTCCAAGACTAAGCACGGGACGGTGCCGGCTGGATTTACCACTTGGAATTCCGGCTTGTGCTGTTCCAGCGTGCCCAAATCGATTTGGGTTGTTGGAATCTCAATCCCTTTCAAGCGCATGAAGTGAACGAGACGCTGTGGGTTGGGTGCGGGATCGTAGTTGTAAAGATGCATAGCCTGATGCCTAGTTATGAGAGGGAGCCTAAGTTTGCACAAAATCTTGAGGCTCGACAAATGTTCTTGGTTTATAAGCTGTGATAATCCCGTTATAATGCCGCCACTTTTGATATAGGGGTCTCGACGATGTTGAAAAAAACCGTAGCCAGTTTGATATGTATGCTCGTAATGGCTTCAGCTGCTTGGGCAATCTCAGACAAACAGCGCGCTGAAATTGAAGCACGAATCGCGCCTGTGGGCGAAGTTTGCCTGCAAGGTGACACCTCATGTGGTGGCGCGGCTGTCGTTGCTAATGCTGAGCCCCGCGCGGGCGACGCGGTTTACAACTCTGCGTGTGTTGCCTGTCACAGCAGCGGTGCGGGTGGTGCGCCGATTGTGGGTGACGCTGGTGCTTGGGCGCCCAGAATTGCGAAAGGCATGGATGCGCTCTACGCTTCGGGCATAAACGGCGTCGCTGGCACCAGCATGATGGCCAAGGGTGGCTGCATGTCTTGCTCTGACGCGGAAATCGATGCTGCAGTTGACTACATGGTGGTGAGCAGTAAGTAAGTTCTGATCGGGCTCTGCACTCTAGCGGAGCCCAAACTCCCCCACTGAGCCGGTCTCGTTCTTAGTTGATAGAGCAGCGCTTGGTTCGCACAGTTTCACGTTTCAATCCCTCTTATATTCGGTTGAAGATGGCGCTTAACTTAAGCAGAGTGCGCTCTGAGGGTAATGGCGTAATGCTCGCTCCGAGTCTGTCCCGGGTTACAGGGGCTCATTTCGGTCAGCGTTCAACCAAACAGATTCTTAAGTCCCGCTAAGGTCTCACTGCCTCTTGTGATATTGGCTTCGGCTGATCTTTCCTCACTATCGAGCCTATCCACCAAATCCATGGGCAGTTCGTCAAGGAAACGGCTTGGCTCACAGCCTAAATTCTCACCGAATTGTTTACGTTTTCGCGCGTAACTGATGGTAAGCGTTTCTTTGGCGCGAGTGATGCCTACATAGGCCAGGCGCCTCTCTTCTTCAACCGTATCCGATTCAATACTGTTTCGGTGCGGCAAGATATTTTCTTCAAACCCGATCAGATACACGTGCGGAAATTCAAGGCCCTTCGCCGCATGTAGGGTCATCAGCTGGACACTGTCGGGACCCGATCGCTCCTCTTCCTGCTGTTCCATGAGATCCCGCAACATCAAACGCGCAATGGCCTCCTCAAGTGACACACCTTGATCTTCAATCACTTTATCGAGGCTTGCAATCAGGAACTCCACATTACCCATCCGCCGTGCGGCAAGGTCATCTGATGAACTGGTCAGTTGCAAATAACCTTCGTAATTGAGTTCATCCACCATCGCTCTGATCGGCTTAGCATCAATCGCCTCGTAACACTCCCGCTCCCAGTGCTCGAGCCACTCGGCAAATTCGGTTAAAGAGGTTTTCGCACTGGCTGCAAGGTCGACTATTTCGTTAGCTCGCCCAGCCGCCTCTTTCAAACTGATGTGCTGCAGGTGTGCGAACGTTCCCACTGCCTCAAGCGTTACGGCGCCAATTTTGCGCTTGGGCACGTTACATACCCGTAGGAAGGCATTGTCGTCGTCGGGGTTCACCAGCAGTCGCAAGTAGCAGAGGATATCTTTTACTTCATTGCGGGCAAAAAACGAGGTACCGCCACTCAACTGGTAGGGGATCTGAAAACGCTGCAGTTCCAACTCGACTAATCGCGCCTGGTGATTGCTGCGGTACAAAATCGCATAGGATCCATAGCGTAAACCTCGGCGCATTTTGTGATCCAATATCTCGGCAATCACTTGCTCCGCCTCCGCATGCTCATCCGCCGCAGCTTGAATCCGAACTTTGTCGCCGCGACCCAATTCACTCCACAAGGCCTTGTCGTAGATGTGTGGGTTGTTGGCAATCAACTCATTTGCGCACTTGAGAATCGTTGCAGTTGAGCGGTAATTCTGCTCGAGCTTAATGACCTTTAGATTTGGGAAATCCTCACCCAGCGCGACCAGGTTCTCAGGCTTTGCCCCGCGCCACGCGTAGATCGATTGGTCGTCATCGCCTACGACCGTGAGCCCCGAATTGATGCCCAAAAGATGACGAATCAGCTCATATTGGCTGCCATTTGTATCCTGGTACTCATCGACCAACATGTAGCGCACGCGATTCTGCCATTGGTCGCGTATGTCAGGATGCTCGCGGAACAACACGTTGGGTAAAAAAATTAAATCGTCAAAATCCAGAGAGTTGTAGGCTCGCAGAGCACGCTGGTATCGCTCATAACATGCGCTGTTTAGGATATCCAAATGCGTCTCGGCCGAACTCTGTGCTTGTTCGGGCGTGATGCCCTCTGCCTTGTAGTGTGAAATGGCGTTCAGGATCATGGGCGCCTGGTCTGGATCGGAATTAAGCTCCTGGATCAGTAGCTCCTTGAGCACGTTTACCGCGTCTTGCTGATCAAAAATGCTGAATCCGGGGCGCAATCCCAAGTGCTTGTGCTCCTTGCGAACGATCGATAGCCCAAGCTGATGGAAGGTACTCACCCACAACCCTTTCGATTTTTCGCAGAGTGCATTCACGCGCGATCGCATCTCGCGCGCAGCCTTGTTGGTAAAGGTCACGGCTACGATTTTATTGGGCGGCAACTCACATTGCTCAATTAGGTAGGCTATTTTGCGCGTTATCACGCTGGTTTTGCCGCTACCTGCACCGGCTAACACCAGCAGAGGGCCATCTAAATAGCGAACTGCTTCGCGTTGTGCTGGGTTAAGTGAACTCAAGTAATTGCCTTGTGAGTGGAATTTATCTTGCAATGTGGCTGCCGTATTGGCTTTGGTTTACTCGAACCATTATCGTGATTTATCCAGATTCTGGTGCTAGATCGTGTCGTGTCTAAGTCGCTGCACACAGGTATCGAACCGGCCACGTAGCATAGCAAATTTTTGCCGACCTTAGTTGAATCTTTGTCGCCTTTTAGCTGAACCAGCCCTCGATACCCACACGCCAAGGTTCGGCTTCCTTCCTGCTAATGGCGGCGGCTGCGAAACTCGCTCCAGGCTCCGCCTTTCGCTCAGGCAGTCTCGCCGAAAGACCCCGCCAACCGCGTCCAGTCAAAGCGCCTCCTTATTGTGGCTTGGGGATATCGCGTACTGGCTCTGCTAGATCGGCTATATCTGCTGATTTGATTAGGGCGCGGGTCAGCTTCGCAGAGTCTGACCCAAGAGATGTGTCACGATTCAGCTATTACGAGGGTCAGGTTGAAAAGCCTGCCCCATTTATCTGAGATCTATAAATCCGCCTTGCGTCGCAGCCTATTTACGCGGAACGTCTCCAGGCTATCCATGGCACGCTCGCGCACACGACCTCGAGTCGTGTGCGCGCCCGCTTGAAATAAGCTGCCTCCACTCGGCTTGCTTAGATACTTCGCCATTAAACTTTCATGATATGAGCCGGATTAATATAGTCATTAATGAGCACCGAGGTTCAGCTGTCTGTAGTCGATAGCTTCAATCATATGTGCTCTTTGAATCTGAGGCTCGTCGGCAAGATCCGCAATGGTTCTAGCGACTCTAAGCGCTCGATGAACTGCCCGCCCAGATAGATTCATTTTCTCTGCTGCACGCGACAGTAGGCTCGTTGCGTCCGAATGGCAGATCGATGATTTTACTAGTTCATCACCTGATGCATTCGCGTTTAGGCAATTCTGCCGTTCCAGTGCTCGACTTTGAGCGTTTATGATACGAACGGCCACTTCGGAGGATGTCTCGCTTCTTTCCTTATCGCTTAACAATAAATCCGCCGAAAGACGCTCAACTCTACAGAATAAGTCGATACGATCTAGCAATGGGCCGGATAGACGGGCGTGATAACGATCAATTTGATCCATAGAGCATCGGCATTTACGCTCTGGATCGCCTAAATAGCCGCAAGGGCAAGGGTTGGCGGCAGCCACCAGTTGAAACTCTGCAGGGTAAGTCACGCTCGCTTTGGCGCGGTTGATTCGGACATGTCCAGATTCGAGTGGTTCTCGCAACATATCCAAAGTGGCTCTGGGGAATTCCGCCATCTCGTCCAGGAAGAGCACACCGCGATGTGCCATGGTGATCTCACCGGGTTTAGGTCTAACACCGCCCCCAACTAGGGCCGCTGAGCTAGCGCTATGATGAGGGGCTCGAAACGGCCGAGATACGGCAGCATGGCTTGTCCCGACCAGGTCCTGAACCAGGCGCACGTCAAGTTCTTCATGAGGTGTTAATGGTGGGAGTATGCCTGGCAACCGGCTGGCTAAAAGCGTTTTCCCGGTGCCGGGTGGCCCATACAAAAAGATGTGATGGCCACCCGCCGCCGCAATTTCGAGCGCTCGCTTAGCCTCGGCTTGGCCTCTAACATCCGATAAATCTTCAGTGATGCTGGGCCGAGTAGATGAAAGATGACTTGCTGCTCGCTTGTTATTCTTGCCTTTTATCGCAACCGCGGCTTCAACCAGGTTTCCGACCCCTACCACAAAGCAATCATTCACTTGTGCGGCGTGGGTGGCACACGCGGAGCTGACCATGAGGCGTGTCTCCGTATCCGCACATACTTTAGCGGCAGCCAACACGCCGGGCACAGGGTGGACGACACCGTTTAAACCGAGCTCGCCAACGCATTCGAATTGCGATACGAAATTCGAGCGAACTTGCCCAGATGCAGTGAGAATTCCAAGAGCGATGGCAAGGTCAAATCGTCCGCCCTCCTTGGGTAAATCTGCGGGTGCGAGATTGATCGTGATCTTGCCGTCAGGAAATTCAAAGTGACTGTTTATGATCGCACTGCGAACACGGTCTTTGCTTTCTCTCACAGTGGTTTCGGGCATACCAACAATGTTGAAGGCTGGGAGGCCGAAACTCAGGTGGGTTTCAACTCTAACTAAAGGCGCTTCGATTCCCACCAGCGCTCTGGTTTTGATTACAGATAATTGCATAGCTCTTCCTTGAGCGTGGTTTGACTACAATATTTTTGAGCTTTGAGCTTTGAGCTTTGAGCTTTGAGCTTTGAGCTTTGAGCTTTGAGCTTTGAGCTTTGAGCTTCGCCGGCCGGTCCTCC
>Ga0222719_10001645_pt1 | contig 21363 bp, 15 predicted proteins | sample C33_34DmetaG_FD_165039 | JGI IMG/M metagenome (GOLD analysis project Ga0222719, IMG submission 165039) | Estuarine water microbial communities from San Francisco Bay, California, United States - C33_34D | ecosystem: Environmental > Aquatic > Marine > Unclassified | place: USA: California...
TCTTGGTATTGTGCTTGTTGTATGGTTACTAATTGGTAACCACTTGGATATACTAATGTCTTTACGAAACCCCCGGCCCCCTTATCAGACCCATCTCCCACATTCTTAGTTACCTGCATTCGCATCTTACTTATTAATGACATTATCGATGTATTGTTTGAATTGAATTGGGTTTCCTTTGGACTGTTTATCCTTTACTACCCTATGGGACTATATAGTCCCATAAGGACCTGTGGGACTAACTGACAACCCCCAGAACTCAACGTTGCCGCCGTTTTCACCTCGTTGGTCGGACCCATACCCCGGAGGGGGTATCCACCTACCGCCTGCACGCCTCAGGGGTGCAGAGCGGCTCGTCTGCCGCACATGGGCCGCGATTCCGCGCGTCAAGAGGTGATCAGGGTTTTTAGGGTCTTGGAGTCTATGTTCTTAGTACCCGACCATAGATGGTGCACATTCGGGCTCGGCGGTCTGTTTAAGGTGTCAGGAGTGCGCCCCCAAGCTTCTTGGGGACAACCTTGATGGTTCTGACGGCCACAGTGACTTCGAACTCGCATAGGCGGGTGTCAAATGGCCCCTGCAGCCTGCGAAGTGCAGTTGAAACTTTGGGAAACTTGACACCCCCCTTGGCTCTGTCCCATGTCGTCAACTACGAGCGTGCATGACCGTCCAGGGACACGAGACACCCCCTCCGCGTTAGGGCTTTACTAAAGGTTCTTTTCGTAAGCAGCCCGGTGCTTGGCGCCTGCGAAAGCGAGCAATGGAGTGCACTTCTTGGAATCCCATAGCTGTGGAAGACCCTAAACCCTGTCCGCACTGTTGAAAATCGTGATCGGGAAGGTGCACACTGTCCTCGCCGGACAGCGACGCGCGTGCGGCCCAAGGTCGTGCACCTCATAAAAAGCTTATAACCCTCGGTGCTGGAGGCAAACGAAAGTCGACAAGACCACGAGCAAGCAGTGTTTCACTGCACTTTGTGCATTTTAGGGTCTGAAATCGCTTGATGGCCATCATGGATGCGGCCAGGAAGCGGCCATCCCCACGCTGCGCGCCTTGCTGCATTGGTTCAGGCCCGAGCTTCGGTCACGAACTCGACCTGTGCAAGCTGGTAGCTTCGCAAATAGAGTCTAAGGGGGGGGGAGCAATACCCCCCTAACCTTAAGTGCCAAAAACGGCAGCTAAAGTTCCGGGTAGTAAAGGATAAAGAATGAGTGCATTTTAATGTTTACAATCGTGTGTTTTTGTTGAGACTTTTGTGTTGTTGGCATTTTTTAATATATAAGAAACATTTGTTTTATTGTTTGAATTGAATTGGACTGTTTATAAAAAAGAATGGTTGAACTAAAGTGGAATGAACTGTTTGTGTTCTCTTTTTACAGATGATCTATTTGATTTTCATCCGATTGAAGGATTGGTCCAAAATTGGGCGCATAAAACTTTTCTTTTATCGCTTGTTCCGCAATTGGTGCGATCATACCATTATCAATCAGCTCTTTATATTCTTTGCCAATTTGATTCGTATTGTTATATAGATCCATGTTTATACCACGATTTTGCATTCTTTGATGATCTGTCATTCTATCTGTATTATCAAAGACATGATGATCTTTAACTATGTAACCTCCTAATTTACCATCCTTTATCAATTTGAGTAATTTTAAAGAATTAAAATCTGGAGCTGGAAGTCTACCATTTTTTTTATACACTAAGTCGTCATCACGCTTATCTTTTTTAGTTTCGTCGAAAAAAACTATAAATTTGTCCATTTCATTCGGTTTTACCAAAAACGAGACTAACCAGTCAACTATCTCCTTATAAGTTACATTAGAAATTACACGATCCCGCACCCACCCCACCGAAAAAACCCCACCCCTCTTGTTCAATGTCTTAGTTTTAACCGCAACTACCTTACCTTTACCACCTCCCATAGCTTTCGTTACAGGCTTCTTAGTATTACCACCTTCCATGGCTTTCGTTACAGGCTTCTTGGCACTTCCACCTACCTTTTGTGTAGCCTTCGTGTGTTTTTGTTGAGACTTTTGTTGAAGCTTTTGTGTTGTTGGCATTTTTTAATATATAGGAAACATTTGTTTTATTGTTGAATTGACTTGGGTTTCCTTCGGACTGTTTACATTCAAACCGTAAGGATACTCTACAGGTTCACAATCTCTATTGCATACACTTCTTGATCTGTATTCTTTTCCTTCTTTACCATAATCTATTTCTAGCTGCATAACGGTCTCTTGCAACTCGCGTAGCATATACTCTTCTGGATATTGTTTTTTAAGATTATTACAATTAACATTATAAATAAATCTTATCATTTTTACTAATTCAGGTATAACTTCCTCTATTTTTGTTATTTTTGTATTTAATTCACGAATATTGTTTTCATTTTTTATAGACCTTGCATTCCAAAGTGCCCCACCCTTAGCAGACCCACCTCTCGTCGTCTTACCTTTAGAAGGCGCAACTTTACCACCTTCCATGGCTTTCGTTACAGGCTTCTTGGTACTTCCACCTACCTTTTGTGTGGCTTTCGTTACAGGCTTCTTAGTACTACCACCTTCCATAGCTTTGGTTATAGGCTTCTTGGCACTACCACCTACCTTTTGTGTAGCCTTCGTGTGTTTTTGTTGAGACTTTTGTGTTGTTGGCATTTTTTAATATATAAGAAACATTTGTTTTATTGTTTGAATTGACTTTGGGTTTCCATTAGACTGTTTATAAAAAGAATGGTTGAACTAAAGTGGAATGAACTGTTTGTGTTCACTTTTTACAGATGATCTATTTTGAAATTCATAATTTATGTTAACTTTTATTTTTTTAGTTTTTCAACCAAACTATTTTGAAATTGTTCGACCATAAGGATAGTCCATTGGACTGTTCATTGGATTGTTCACTGAATGCCCAAAGTGGTTGCCTTATGGTTTCCTTCGGACTGTTTATAAAAAGAAGAATGATTGAACTAAAGTGGAATCAATTGTTTGTGTTTACTTTTTACAGATGATCTATTTTGAAATGAATGTTATAACCAAACTTTTATTTTTTATTTTTTCAATCAAACTATTTTTAAATTGTTCGACCATAAGGATAGTCCATTGGACTGTTCATTGAATGCCCAAAGTAGTTGCCGTATGGTTTCCTTTGGACTGTTTATAAAAAGAATGAATGAACTAAAGTTGATTGAATAATTAGTGTTCACTTTTTACAGATGATCTATTTTGAAATTGATAATTTATGTTACAACCAAACTTTTATTTTTATTTTTCTAAACAAACTATTTTGTGATTGATCGACCATAAGGACTGTTCATTGGACTGTTCACTGAATGCCCAAAGTGGTTGCGTTATGGTTTCCTTTGGACTGTTTATAAAAAGAAAGGACGAATTAAAGTTGAATGAACCATTAGTGTTTACTTTTTACAGATGATCTATTTTGAAATTGATAATTTATGTTACAACCAAACTTTTATTTTTATTTTTCCGAACAAACTATTTTGAGATTGTTCATTGGCGACCATAAGGATTGTCCATTGGACTGTTTATAAAAAGAATGAATGAACTAAAGTTGATTGAATAATTAGTGTTCACTTTTTACAGATGATCTATTTTGAAATTCATAATTTATGTTACAACCAAACTTTTATTTTTTATTTTCCAAACAAACTTTTTTGAGATCGATCCTTGGCGACCGTAAGGACTGTTCATTGGACTGTTCACTGAATGCCCAAAGTGGTTGCGTTATGGTTTCCTTTGGACTGTTTATAAAAAGAAAGGACGAATTAAAGTTGAATGAACCATTAGTGTTTACTTTTTACAGATGATCTATTTTGAAATTGATAATTTATGTTACAACCAAACTTTTATTTTTATTTTTCCGAACAAACTATTTTGAGATTGTTCATTGGCGACCATAAGGATTGTCCATTGGACTGTTTATAAAAAGAAAGAATGAATTAAAGTTGAATGATCACTTAGTGTTCACTTTTTACAGATGATCTATTTTGAAATGAATGTTACAACCAAACTTTTATTTTTATTTTTCCAAACAAACTATTTTGTGATTGATCATTGGCGACCATAAGGACTGTTCATTGGACTGTTCACTGAATGCCCAAAGTGGTTGCGTTATGGTTTCCTTTGGACTGTTTATAAAAAGAAAGAACGAATTAAAGTTGAATGAACCATTAGTGTTCACTTTTTACAGATGATCTATTTTGAAATTCATAATTTATGTTACAACCAAACTTTTATTTTTATTTTTCCAAACAAACTATTTTGTGATTGATCATTGGCGACCATAAGGACTGTTCATTGGACTGTTCACTGAATGCCCAAAGTGGTTGCGTTATGGTTTCCTTTGGACTGTTTATAAAAAGAAAGAACGAATTAAAGTTGAATGAACCATTAGTGTTTACTTTTTACAGATGATCTATTTTGAAATTGATAATTTATGTTACAACCAAACTTTTATTTTTATTTTTCCGAACAAACTATTTTGAGATTGTTCATTGGCGACCGTAAGGATTGTCCATTGGACTGTTCACTGAATGCCCAAAGTGGTTGCGTTATGGTTTCCTTTGGACTGTTTATAAAAAGAATGAGTGAACTAAAGTTGAATGAACAATTAGTGTTCACTTTTTACAGATGATCTATTTTGAAATGAATGTTACAACCAAACTTTTATTTTTATTTTTCCGAACAAACTATTTTGAGATTGTTCATTGGCGACCATAAGGATTGTCCATTGGACTGTTTATAAAAAGAAAGAATGAATTAAAGTTGAATGATCACTTAGTGTTCACTTTTTACAGATGATCTATTTTGAAATGAATGTTACAACCAAACTTTTATTTTTTATTTTCCAAACAAACTTTTTTGAGATCGATCCTTGGCGACCATAAGGACTGCCCGTTAGACTGTTTATAAAAAGAAAGAATGAATTAAAGTTGAATGATCACTTAGTGTTCACTTTTTACAGATGATCTATTTTGAAATGAATGTTACAGCCAAACTTTATTTTTATTTTTCCAAACAAACTATTTTGTGATTGATCATTGGCGACCATAAGGACTGCCCGTTAGACTGTTTATAAAAAGAAAGAATGAATTAAAGTTGAATGATCACTTAGTGTTCACTTTTTACAGATGATCTATTTTGAAATGAATGTTACAGCCAAACTTTATTTTTATTTTTCCAAACAAACTATTTTGTAAATGATCGACCATAAGGATTGTCCATTTGAATGTTCATTGGACTGCCCGAAGTGGTCACCTTATGGTTTCCTTTGGACTATGTCCAAGCTTGGACATCGTTTAAATATCTTTTAATGAATTTTTCAATAGAAATTATTACTTTAGCTCTATTTTTAATTTCAAGTTTAGAATCATTTAGAATAAATTTCAATTTGTTTGCTTGGTTTAAAGTATTAGCTTTGTTTTTCAAATTATCTAAATGTATCTTGAATTCATTCGGGCATTTGTTTAAAACATAATGGATCCCCTTTCCTAAAGTATTAAAGGGTTCATCATCATTTAAATCTATAAATTTTTGTTTCCAATTTGACTCAAATTCATAAGTTCCCTTATTCCAATTCAAACTATTCAATCCAGACCTACATTTTGCTATCATATTTGTTGATGTACGCCGGCTTTTGTCAATGAATTCATCTAGTTTTGTAGCTTTAATGAAATCGATGACTAATTGTTTTTCTTTTTCTCGTTGTTCTTGTAGTTGTTCATTAATCATAAACGGAATAAAATATACTAGTATATATTCAAGTTCATCAATAACTGGTTGATTTTTTAAACTAATAGCAGATTCTCTGGTTTGGATTAATTGAATAATATATGTTTTTAATTGGGAAAAGGGGGTATGTTTAGTTCTTTCAACCTTTGAATAGAAAGCTTCCATATCAGGAAAAATTCCAAGATTGTTTACCATGTAAACAAAAGATTCTTTAAAATTATTTTTTAAATTACTTGTACCAAGCAGGTTGAGAATTTTTTTTAATATGGCTTCTTTTTCAAAAAGACCTGTTTTTATCTGTGGAATAGTGAGCTTTATAAAAAGCTGTTTAATGATATCCTTAAACTGTTCATAGTAAAAGTAAATGATTGGTATGTCTTTTTTTATCAGTTCGATATTTTTATATTCTACTTTCAAATCATCTATATCTCCAATACGGCTTAAATGTGCATATGCATTCAAAAACTTCTTTGATTCTTCATATGAGTTAAGTATTTTATTAACAAATATGTCTATTCTTTTTTTTCTCTCATTTTCAGCAATATTTGAATGCAAGTCCACTAGTTCTGGTATCTTTTTAAGATTTAATTTATATAGCTCATAATTAATGATATGAACTGTATTTTGTATTAATTGTATTTCAATAATGTATAATTTTTTTATCGTATCTTTGTTCTTTATTTGTTTATTCTCAATATGCAAACAATAATAAGATAACAATTGATTTATTTTGTATAGAAAGTCACTGTCATTCATTAGATTATTTATCCTTTGTGTATCTTCTTCTGTCCGCTCAAGGGTGGGTTTAAAAACATCTTTAAGAAAACCAAGTAATTTTAATTTTAATCCTTCGTTATTGTTTAAAATATTTTTTTCATTTGGAGTAAAATCAATTATCCCTAAATCTTTATTTAAAATATTATCTGTAACATGGGTTTTGTGATTTGTTATTAAATTTTCAAATAAGTTTTCCATGAACCCATCTAATATAATTTTTTTATTAGATAGGGTGTCAGCTTGAGATGCAGGTGCTTTCCCACCTCGGGTCTTCGCTGGGGGTTTAGCTTGAGATGTAGGTGCTTTCCCACCTTGGGCTTTAGCTTGAGTTGTAGGTGCTTTCCCACCTTGGGCTTTAGCTGGAGTTGCAGGTGCTTTCCCACCTTGGGTCTTAGCTGGAGCATTAGCTGAGGTTGTAGGTGCTTTTCCACCTTGGGTCTTAGCTGGAGCATTAGCTGAGGTTGTAGGTGCTTTCCCACCTTGGGCTTTAGCTTGAGTTGTAGGTGCTTTCCCACCTTGGGTCTTAGCTGGAGCTTTAGCTTGGGTTACATGTGCTTTTCCACCTTGGGTCTTAGCTGGGGCTTTAGCTTGAGATACAGGTGCTTTCCTACCAGCTTTTTGTGTAGTCTTAAGTTGTTTTTGTGTTGGCATTTTTAATATATGGACAGAATAATTTATGGTTGTGAATGAATAATCCTGTTTGTGTTCACTATTTACAGATGAACTATTTTGAAATTGATAATTTATGTTACAACCAATTTTTTTATTTTTATTTTTCCAAACAAACTATTTTGAAATTGATCGACCATAAGGATTGTCTATTGGACTTTTCATTGGAGTTAAGTTTGTCTTTTTCTTGTGGTCTTACGAGAAACTTTACTACCACCAAGAGGTAGAGTTGTCGGTATATTAGGACCAGTTCCACTTTTAGATTTTGGTCGTTTAGATGGAACATAATCGAATTGTTCGGCTAATGTTTGGGAGGGTTTTGTGGTTTTATTTGTGGTTTTATTTAATGATTGGTGGTTGGTTGGTTGGATTTGTAGTGGAGGCAAACGACGAGGTGGGTTTGTTTTTGTAAGATTATACGTATCAGATGTATTCATAGCTTTCCCTACATTGTTTGGTTTCGTTTGTTTCGTGTTTTCAATTTTAGATTTCAAATTGTTCATTTCCCCTATTTTATTAGACATTTCCTCTATTTTATCAGATAATTGCTTCTTTCGACCATTAATGTGTTTCAATAAACACTCTACATCGTTGTTGTATTCTTGTAATATTGGCATAGATTCTTCAGTAGGGATTGTCGTAGTATTTGATTTAATCATTTGTATTCCATTGTTTTTATCTTTTATTTCATTGTCAATTAATTTAATAAATTCATCGAAACAAAGTCTATTAATATTAATGTCTTGATCATCATCAGTTTTGACTGTGCATTGAACATCATTACCTTCTTTTCTTATACACAGCCTTCTTTTTGGTGGTGGTGGATTCCCCCCGACCTTAGCCGAGGTCTTAGCTTGTGCTTTAGCTCGAACAATAGGTGATTTCCCACCAGTCTTTTGTGTAGCCTTTGGTTGTTTTGGTTTTTGTGTTGTTGGCATTTATATATAGAGACAATATTTTGTATGCCATATTGGAATCGATGAATCATTGACAACCATAAGGATTGACTATAGACTGTTTACAGAATGCCTAAGTGGTTGCCTTATGGTGTTTTTGGACTATTTATAAAAAAAAGAAGAATGAAGTTGTATGATCACTTAGTGTTCGATTTTTACAAGTGAGCTATTTTGAAATTAAGATTTTATGAAACAACCAAACTATTTTGAATTTATTATTTGATAGACCACAAGGATTGACTCTAGACTGTTTACAGAATTCCCAAAGTTGTCTGAACGATAGTTTATAAAAAGAATGAATGAACTAAAGTTGAATGAACTGTTCGTGTTTACTTTTTACAGATGATCTATCTTGAAATGAATGTTACAACCAAACTTTTATTTTTTATTTTTCCGAACAAACTATTTTGAAATTGATCGACCATAAGGATTGTCCTTTGGACTGTTCATTAGAATGTCCATTAGACTGTCCATTGAATGCCCAAAGTCATTGTATGATGATTGGTTTCATAAAAAAGGAAGTAAACATCGTGAGAACCAATGAAGTTAATTCTTGTTACCATAGGCATTCATATGAGCATAATACATTTGTAATTCATAATCAGTTGCTTTTCTAGGTCGTTCATCATCTTCTTCTGTATGGATGTATGGATACACCTTCTTTTTATTAGTCGAACCATCAGAACAATGGAGCTTCAAACAAAACGCACCTGTTACCAAGAATCCAAGTCCACATAACAGATCTGGAAGACACATTCCTTAGTATAAGTTGCTTTTTGGGCTTGTTTACAGGAATGGTTACTTTGTTTCAATTTTTTGCGTAGACTTTAACTGCGTTTCTCACCTAGCGAAGTTTGGGATTTATTTTGTTGCGTTTGTTGCGATTACCGGATTCTATATGGTAGACCGGGTTGTGGTTGTGTAAGCGATGGTGTTCTTGGAGGCGTTTCCAATGTTTACGAAACAGCATCGCGTCGATAAACAGACTCACGATCATTAATAACGAGAACCAGAACATCATGATGGTTTCAGAGACTAGAGTGTTGTCGGTTGTTGTGTGTCCTCGTTTCGGAAGCCCATGTCATCAATTTTTTGCGTCTGAAAGCAAACGAATAAGGGGGTATGAATAGGAAAAATTTTCATTTTTCCTATCTATACAATTCAACCCAATATTTACACTATACATTTATATTAGATCTACTTACCATCTACTTTTTCTATTTAGTTGTTCAGGCACACCGCAACCACATCCTCTTCCTCCTCTTCCTCCTCTTCCTCCTCTTCCTCTTCCTCCTCTTCCTCCTCTTCCTCCTCTTCCTCCTCTTCCTCCTCGTCCTTGGTCACCTTGGTCACCTTCACCACAATCTCCTCCTCTTCCTCTTCCTCCTCCTCTTCCTCCTCCTCAGGCTCAGGCTCAGGCTCAGGTTCCTTCTTCTTGGGAGTAGTCTTCTTGGTAGGAGTCTTCTTGGTAGGAGTCTCCTCGGTATCCGTCTTCTCTGTCTTCTTGGTGGTAGTCTTCTTGGTGGTAGTCTTCTTGGTTGGGGTCTTCTTAGTAGGAGGAGGAGTCTCCTCCTCTGTATCAACAGTCTCTGTAACAGTGATCTCGATCACTGGGATTGCTTCAGTGTCCACATCCTCTAGACGCTCCTTAGCATCCTCAAGGTCAAACACATCAACACCCCACTTCTCATTAGACTGCTTCATCGCTTCAATCATAGCATCCTTAGCCTCCATGGACTGCTTCTCCATAGCGGTTGCCATGAATTCACAGGTTCCCATTACCATCTGATAGTTCGTCCTCTTTACAGAGAGTACCTCAATGTTGCAGGGGTTCTCCTTGTAGTCACAGGTTCTGTACACAAATGCGATGCACTTCGATACAAGAACACGGTGAGGGTTAGGACCAGTGGTCTTCCTGGTGTACTTACGCTTCGGCTTCTTGGTTGAAGAAGTAGAAGAGTCAGTGTCACTGGAAGAGGAAGCAGGCTTACGACCACGCTTCCCAACGGTTACCAGGATCTTCTCATTAAACAGCGTCTCCAGTTCAGGGGTCATCTGACCTGCCTCAGTGATCTGAGCCATCAGACCCTTCACCAGAGTGTTGTGCATAGAGGTCGCCATTGGTGGGTTATAAAGAGTGTTGGTGATACTGTAGCGTGTGTTGTGTATCTGTATGCTCTTTAGGATGCTTTGTGTCTTGGATTCCCCTTAAACTGTAATTTCAATTTTTTGCGAAATGAAGAAAAAGTGGTGTAAAGTCTGTTAGTCAGTCTATGGTGTGTGTTTGTGAGTCTGTGTGTTTGTGTGTTTGTTAGTCAGTCTATGGTGTGTGTTTGTGAGTCTGTGTGTTTGTGTGTTTGTTAGTCAGTCTATGGTGTGTGTTTGTGAGTCTGTGTGTTTGTGTGTTTGTTAGTTAGTCTATGGTGTGTGTTTGTGAGTCTGTGTGTTTGTGTGTTTGTTAGTTAGTCTATGGGGCCTCTTATGGGGCTCTTATGGGCCTCTTATGGGGCTCTTATGGTGTCTCTTATGGGGCTCTTATGGGGCTCTTATGGTGTCTCTTATGGTGTCTCTTATGGGCCTCTTATGGGGCTCTTATGGTGTGCACATAACATCCACATAACATTCATATAACATCCACATAACATTCATATAACATTCACATAACATTCATATAACATCCACATAACATTCATATAACATCCACATAACATTCATATAACATCCACATAACATTCATATAACATCCACATAACATTCATATAACATCCACATAACATTCATATAATGATTCTCATAACTAATAATAAAAACAGAAACAATAGATCTACTTCAAACCTAGAGCAACTAAACTCATATTCATAACATCATTTCTTCCATAGTTGGCCCATAGCAATGATGAACCCATCATACTTTCACCACCATACTTCTCTAATGCGGTTGCTACGATCATCCTCACTTCTTCTGTCGTTTTCCCAATCTTCTCATAAGATGCTAAGATTTCAGTAGTGACTTCTTCTATAGCTGACTTTACACGATACGACTCAGTGTTCATGGTTATATGTTGATAAGAGAAATGGAATTTATTGGTTTGTTTAAGTTAGAAACCAAATTTCAATTTTTGAAAACTCACCATGTAATTCATTTTTAGACTGAAGATTACCATAATGTAATATATAAGTGGCTCATAAAGACCATATAAAGACCATATAAAAACAATAACAATACATTCTAGAAAAATAGAGATTTCTTATGGTAGGCCTATTTCGTGACATTTTTTTTCCCAAAAAAAGCTCAGATCGAGATTTTTTGTGTTTCGTAAATTGAGTAAGTGAGTAGAAAGAAATGTACAAACTATAGATGCTTTAGTAACAAATTGTACAAATCAATATGGACAAAATATACATGTTGTTGGACAAAATATACATGCTACATTGAAATGTTCCAAATTATTGAAAGGTAAAAAGTATTTTAGAGAAATAGAGATTTCTTATGGTAGGCCTATTTCGTGACATTTTTTTTCCCAAAAAAAGCTCAGATCGAGATTTTTTGTGTTTCGTAAAATGAGTAAGTGAGTAATTTAAAGATAAGGAACATTCGCAATGTATAGAAATATAAAGACCATTATGATGCATGTTTGTAAGATTTGTGGATATGAAACAAATAGACGGTTCAATTTGTTAAGACACCAGACAACACGAGATAAATGTAAAAATGAAGACGAAGATGCTGTTGTAACAAATGGTAAAATTCAAGATGGACAAAACACATATGTTGTTGGACAAAATATACATGCTCCATTAAAATGTTCCAAATGTTCTAAGGTATTGAAAAGTAAAAAAAGACTAAAAGAACATGAAGCACAGTGTGATGGTTTTGATAAAAAACAATGTAATATATGTCTCAAGGTGTTTTCATCAACAAAGGGAAAGTATCAACACCAAAAGAATGTACAGTGTACACCACCATTAGGTGATTCTCCTATTGATCGTATTAATATGAACAAACCAATTAACTTTAGTGAAACAAGAATCACTACAGAACTGGTTCAAGAACTTTTACAGTATGATGGATCATTATATGACTTTTACACACAAGTCCCAAGTTCTGATGACATAATCAGCAACTATCTAAATATCTATAACCAAGTCAAAACAAGTAGAAACATTGTGTCTATTGATCGTAAAGCTAGCAATTCCATTACAAACTGGTGTTACATTATTCTATCATATAAATGTGGTATATCAAGTGATCTCTATGTTGAACAAGAAATTGATGAAAAAATATTTGATAATAAAGATGATTATGATAAAGATGTAGCTAACTTCATTGAAGCAGCCCAAACTAAGTTTATTAAAGCGACCATGATAAAAATTAATGACTTCTCTAGTAAACATGTTAAGAAACAAAAAGGACAGTACATCTTGACTTAAACATATTGACTTAGTCCTTTTGCTTTTCTAATCGTTTTTGTATTTCTTTATAGTAATGTTTTGACTTCTCTGTTCCTATAAACATTCTCTTTGTCCTCTTACTGGCCAACGCTGTCGTTCCGCTTCCTAAAAAACTGTCCATCACCAAATCACCTTCATTTGTATGCTTCCTTATCAACTCTTCAAACAGTAACAAACTCTTTTGGGTTGGGTGACACCGTTCATCACCTTGGCTTGGATAACGATACACACCATTATCATACTCACTGTGAAATGTTGGATTCTTTCCTTTTATACCTACCAATGCTACCTCTCTGCTATTGGTTAGATAGTTCAATTTGGAGTTTCGAGGTTGAGGATTCGTTTTCAACCACTCTATCAAACGAATCTGTTTGAACTTATGCTTCTCTAACATACTCTTTACTTCACCTATCTTCCACAAATCAAAAAATAAGATTAAGGTACCTCCTTGTCTTAATGTTCTATAATACTCCTTTATAAACTCCTCCAACTCTTTCATTGTAAAGTTGGAATCCCACTCTCCATAATCGGTTCGAACACAATACTTTGTTCCATAAATTGTCCCATATTTCATATACTTCCTTTTATACTCTCCAGTGTCTTCTATATTATTCTTTTTCCTATAAGCTTCCCACTCTTTCTCTGTTTTGGCCTTTGGTTCTTTTGAACCCTTCAGTCTCTTGTATAGTTTGTTCATTCCTGATTCTTTCGAAATGATGTAAGGTGGGTCTGTTAAGATTAGATCTACAGAGTTACTAGAGACTGCTGATAAGAATTTCAAACCCTCTTGATTCTTTATATCAATCATCTAATATTTAATGTGTTATTACTATACTATCGGTATTCACTCCTCCTGTTTGTACACACCCCCATAACAAAAAATATATACACCCTAATCTTTACACAACCACTTTATTCACTCATTACCCCCACCATTCGAAGCTCTTTCCCTCTGATTACGATTTGATAATTCAGTAACCATTCTAGCTGTTGCTCTTGCTACCGCATCTATACCAGCATGGTTTATTAGATTCTCCAAATGTTCTACGGTCGCAATACGACCATAAGACCGTAGTGTCGACATTATAAGTTCAAGATCTTCCCTTTCCTCGATGCTTGATGATGGTGTTTGTCTTTTTACAGTGCGAGGCAACTTCTTGCGACACATTGGACAGTTGTACACTCTTCGATCAGACTGTTCCCACTTTAATAGACAGGTCTTATGGAACTTATGGTTACATATGGTTGTACAAACACCATTGGCACTTTTACATTCATCTAAACATATACCACAGTCAAATGGAATGAATGCTGAAGGTGCTGGAGGGCCTGAAGGTGTTGGAGGGGCGCCTGAAGGGGCTTTCTTACCAACTAGAAAGTTGATATGCTTTCCACAATATCGACCGCCTTCAATATAGTGCGAAGCACGGTTCATACAGGTCTGTCCAGGACGAGTCTTCAGAGGATGACCGCATAGAGAACTGTTGGATGCCATTGTCTGTAAGTTAGTTTTCGCTTTACAGTATGTAGTAATTATTCTTTAGGGGGTATACAGAAACAACTTTTCAATTTTTTGTAAATATAGTAGTTTTTATGTTTTAGCAAAAAATTGAAAAACTAACATAAAGAGAACTCGGTTTCAATCTCTGGATTACATAACGCTATCAAAAGCTATCCATAATGGCATACTCTGGCTATGAACAGACTGTTCCTCAACACACTGTTCGTACACAATGTGAATGTACACTCCAAAATGATAGTACCAAACAGTGTAGTCGGAACGCGAAGTTCCGTTTCATCTATACGACCAACAACACAGTCAAGTATTCATGTGGGATTGGACTCCATAAATACAAATTGACTAACAACTATCGGTCCTTCTTTACCCAAGAGATTGACAAAGATGGTCTTTGGTGTACAAAGTACTCTACACAATATAGTTGGTCTAAGCCTCAGCCACAGGCGGCCCCTAAGGCGCCCCCTAGGGAAGCCCCTAAGGCGGCCCCAAGGAAGCCCACTACATCACCACCCAAAGACTATGATTTTGATATCAAAACACTAGAAAAGACCATTCTCCATATGAAACATACTATAGCTAGCCAAAATGCTACTATTCAAAAGCAATCCACAATGATCGATTCACTGAAGAAACAAAAACAAAATACCAATACCACCAAAGCGAACTCGGATGATAACTTACATAAGATACTGACTGACACGAAACAAGCTCTGCTTACAGCAAAGTCTAATAACTCTGTCAAGCAACTTATGTTTCAACTTCATCCAGATAAGCACCCCGCTGAACTTAGGTGGCTATTTGAAGAGATGTTTAAAACTGTTAATGTCTAAACTGTTAATGTCTAAATTTATTTAGAAATAATCTAGTGTTTGTTTTATAATGGTGTTGAGGTATTGTGCCCGAGCGGTCTAAGGGGTTGGACTCAAGTTCCAATGTACATTTGTACTCGTGGGTTCGAATCCCACCGATACTAGCCCATTCATTACTTCCTTTCTTATGCTCCTATAGCTCAGCTGGTTAGAGCGTGGTGCTAATAACGCCAAGGTCTCAGGTTCGAACCCTGATGGGAGTACTCATTCATTTTATCAATGAATGATTGAATGAAGGATTCAATCATTTATCCCCATTACCACTATTTGTTGATAAATAGAACAGAACTATTGACAACCATTACAATTCACCATGGCTTCCGTATGCACCTCTTTCGTCAAGTCTACTGGTCGCCCATGCTGTCGACCAGTCATCGACTTATCATCCCACTGTGGTTACCATGTCCCAAACAAAAAACAAAGAACCTTCAGACAACCTAAACCTTTAGAAGAATGCGCTATCTGCTACACCAACATGCTTCACTCACAACCTCGACAAACATGCGGACACCGTTTCCATGACCGTTGTATCGTTAGGTGGTTTCAAACTGGTCACCATACATGCCCACTCTGTCGGTCTGTCCTGTCTGAAGATACACTCTCTGATATTGAACACGACCCTACCTATACACCTGCCCATGGCGCTGCTGAGGCTGCCCAAGGTGGGGCTGAAGCTGCCCAAGGTGGGGCTGAGGCTGCCCAAGGTGGGGCTGAGGCTGCCCAAGGTGGGGCTGAAGCTGCCCAAGGTGGGGCTGCTGGGGCTTCTCTTCACAATCCTATTCTTATTGAAGATGATATTGAAGATGTTGTTACTGTCGTTCCTGATACTCCTGTAAGACAACTTCCTACTCCTAGAAGAATTGTTTTTGAAGATCAGGATCACTTTAACACCATCATTCATAACGCTATTGATCAGCGACTTAGATTGCTCTTCCCATAGAAGAATTTTAAAAAATTGATTCTAAACTTTGATTTAAAGTTTAGACTTAATACATAATTAGTATACATTCTCTACACACTCTGTATCATGGATTCCATTCTGCTTTCTAAGGATTTTAACATCAACAATGTTGTCTTTGACGATAAAATCAAATCTCTTGATACTGGTGCTAAAATGAAGCTTATGTCTTATAACAAAAACCCGCTCATCATTCAAACGCCTGAGTGTATTCTGCCCTACGGGATTACCAACAATAATATGGATGATGATAACGCTTTCAAATACACTATGGATGTATCCTTTAAAGATAAAGACACCAGGCCTGGTCTTTTGAAGTTCTTCAATGTGATCCAATCTCTCGATCAACTCATCATTGAACAAGCTTTCAAAAATCATAAAGACTGGTTCAAAAAATCTTTCCCTTCTAAAGAAGTCGTTGAAGCTCTTTACACACCTATGATTAAGTATGCTAAGGATAAAGAAACGGGTGAAATTACAGATGCCTACCCTCCTACTTTCAAATTCAAGGTTCCTTACGCTAACAATAAGTTTCAATGTGAATTCTTTGATTACTCTACACAACCTATGGTTCCTATGGAAGTCGTCCAAATGAACACTAAAGGCGCTAAAGCTATCTCTATAGTCAAGTGTAATGGTATTTGGTTTGCTGGTGGAAAGTTTGGGGTGTCTTGGAAAGCCATCCAAGTTCAAATTCAACCTAGAATCAACAATGCGGGTGGTTGTGCAATCAAGTTTGTTAGTGAAGATACCATCTCTAGTGAAGAAGAGGATGACGACAACGACGACGATGATTGCTAAACATAAAAAAATAAATAAAGATTGATTAAGGGGATTAGGGGAATTAGAGATTTTGATTACTATATTTTTTTTTATTTAGGTGTTACTGCTATTATAACGCCTCTTCAGTTCTTTCAAACCTCCTAACTCTCTTATCGTCTTCTTGGCGATGTTATGGGAGGTTAAATACTCCTCATTCGGTAATTCACCATTGTTTGTTATTTCATAACATCTAAACAGCTCATAAATCTGGTCCTCATAACTCTTTTCGGTCTTTAAGCTTACACATTCATCTACTTTGTCTTTTATCATTGTCTGTAGTTTATATATACGATCATTTATCCTCTTCGCATCCATTGATAGGTCATCCATATTGTAGCTTATGCTCCGTACGATGTCTAACAGATTATCAAACTCTTTCTTCCTCTCCTGTCCACAGTCTCCTTCTTTCTCTTTACCATTCTCTACATAAAAATGGATTGTCTTTACTCCTGTATACAACATTGACTCATTGTTCTCATAGTTTGTTATGTACAATAACGGTATGTTGCTTCGATCATCCTTCATCCACTCTACATCATATATACTGTGACATGGTATCTTTACACCTTCCTTTATGCTCACTAAGATCCCTCCATCACTTTGTGTCTCCAATACATCTCTTTTAAACTTACTTATGTCTTCTAAGGTTATGTTCTCTTTGTTCTTCACCTCGATCAATATGTCTACACCTCTGTACTTATAATGTATATCACCATGAGAACCTTTCTTTGTGGTGTTCCTTAATTCACCTTCTGTAAAGCTTCTTGACAAATAATCTAGTACATTGCTTTCTCCTTCTATCCCTCGTTCCACTGTCTTCATACTCTCCTTCTTCTCATACTTTCTTATTACTTCCTCTTGGTTTATTCTTACTTCTTCTAAACTTTCTATGTTGCTTTTTAAACTGCTTATCATCTCTTTATATTGAACTATCACTTCACTATGATGCTCTTTCGTCCTTTCATGTTCTTTTTTCGAACGATCATCATAATAGTCCCTTAGCTCTTTTGATAGTGTCTCTAGCTCTCTCTTTACATTATTTTTCTCTTCTAAAGTCTCTTCATTCTTGTCTTTTAGACTCTGTATCTCTTTCTCATACTCCTTTCGATCTTCTTCACTCTTTATATGCGTTATGCTTGAAAGGTTTTGATACACTGTACACCCTATCTCTATGATTACTTTTCTTATCTCTGGACTACTTTCTGTAAACAAACTTCCTTCACTTAATGTTGTGATCTTGTAGTTCTTCGTTCCTTGTTGTTGGGTCATCTTTCGATCTCTGTTTATATTTACAAGTATTCTTTAACTAAATCAATTTTTATTATATAAATAAACAGTAAAAATATGAAACAAAATTTATTCTTTGTTTTGATTGCAATAGCCTTGCTGTATATTGTGTACTCTTTTAGTAAAAATAACAAACTCCTTTCTTACAATCAAACAACCAATCTTAATAAAACAAACCATAAAGAACATTTTCAAGTCGATTATAGTTTAATTGGAAAAGTTGGATCTGATATTCTATCTGACCCTATAGATATTACAGAAAGTACTCAATATTGGGAAAGACTTAACGCTAATTTAGAAGACCATAACTCCAATTTAAGTGCTTCCAATCAAACTATTCGTGGAGAGTTGGATAAAATTGGTGGGATGATTCGTGATATTTCTAAAAGTAATGGCCAACTATCGGAGTCGATTGAACGGTTGATTGGTGAAAATAGTGAATTAGAAAATTACATTCGAGCTCAAACTAACTGTCAAATTGATACTACTGGAACTACTCAACCTTATGGTATTTCTAATTGTGATGGTATCTTTGATCCCGAAGTCATGGAAATATACCGAAATAGATTAGATACTAGAGTTAAAGAATTGGAAGCCACTGTGAATGGTCTTTTGGTCCAAGACTCTTATGATGAACTTGATCTTGATGCTGATGGTGTTACTGGTCTTACCGCTGAAAAGATAAGAGAGATCATCATCCATGTACAGAATGTTAAAAGAATGTACCAATCATTCTTTAATAGTTTAACTTATAGTGTTGAAGATCGCGATACTACTGGATGGGCTGCTAGAACTTCCCAAATTATGGCTACAGCTGAAAGCAATTGTCTAAACAAAGAGGACACTTGTATATATGCTAACCGTGATGATAATAACAATGTGCTTGACTATTACACTAGCAATATGAATCATGTCTTCCATTCCGACTTATGGCCTTCTGAACAAAGTTGCAAAGCAGATCCAGAAAGCAACTGTAGTTTCCGCGGTGAACTCGCATCTTCCAATTGTGATGATAGAACAAAGACATGTTTTGACTTGATTAGTGATGGTGATGTCAATTCTGGTCATTCTAATAATAATGATAAGTTGGGTCATATTTCTTACAATTCAGCCTCTTATAGATACACAAGTGAACAACTTTCAAATGATAATGGAGACCTTATTGGAAAATGGAATTGTGAATTGAACTACCCTTCTCCAGATACTAGAGTTGATAGTCCTAATTGTAAAACACAATCTAATGTCATTGATATGGCTAGAAGCAATTGTGAATGGGTTAGTGAATTATGGGGAGTTTCTTCTTACGATTGCTACACAAACACAGGTACTAATGAAGTGAATGGTTTCGCAACATATAGTGGTGCTGAGGAACTTCCTTCTGTTTCTTATTCACAAAGAAGTTCGGATCGTTCTAAAGTATGGTCGAATACTTCTAATGATGATGGGAGTTTTGGGACTTGTACTGTGGATGATACTTGTCGTACAGTTGCTGAAACATCGAACATGGCTACTTGTTTAAGTCAAACCAATTCGAATGACTATACTAACAATTATCTATGTTATGGAACTTCTGGTACTAATACTGGGATATCTAATGTTTCCAAGAGTAATTATAGAAACAAATATCAAGTTGGATCATTTGATAGTAATGATAACCAATGGACTAATGGAACATGTTCTAATGCCTACTCTAATTATACAGATTGTAGAACAAAAGCCGATGTGGATGCTGAGGTGGCTTGGAAAACAACTAACAATTGGCAATGTCACACTTATTCTAATGGTGAGGTGAATGCTTTACAAAAATGGAATAAGATTTATAAAGAAAATACTGGCTTTCCTACATTAAGTAATCAAGGAATAGGTAAATCAACTACTTCGGAATTTTGTAGAAAACAGGCAGATGCTGAAGCCCAATCGAACTGTTTAAACACAAACCAATACGATTGTTGGGATCAACAAGATTCTAATGGTCAAATATTAATGCACTTTAGTAAGAGTAGTAGTGATGTGAACAAAATCTATAATCTGCCAACTTCCACCCAAGATGATACATATGCTGGTATGTCTAATTTCGATAGTAATTGTACTAGTAATGACGATTGTACTAGTCGTGATGATGCCTTGAGTAATGTTAGGGGACATTGTGAAGCTACCAATGTACGATCTACTTGTTATAAAGAAGGTACTGCTTCAAGCAATCCATTTGGTGATGAAGTTTCATGGTCTATTGTTTATGATAGTAATCAGCTGTTTGGACAATACAGCACTCGTGTTCAAACTGGTAGTAATAATATAAAATGTGTAGAAAGAGCTGAAGGGGAATGTTCTTCAAAAAGCAATGTATGTGAATCAAAAAGCAATAAGTGTTATACACCACTACCTACTTATTCTCCAGACTCGAATACTAACTTTTTTGATATGTCATCACCTAGTAATTTTACTTATAAATCAAGTATGTTGGATTCTACTAGTAGTAATTGTATTGCTGATAATAGTGAGTGTACAACATTGCCATATTGTTCATACATGGCTGTTGAAACCAATAATTCTAATGAATTTGTTTGGGGTGATATTGGAAATAATGATTGTAGTGAACCTAGTGAAGGGAAAAGGTATCGTTGGACCTTAGAGACAAATAGTGTTGAGGCCGTAAGTAATCCTGCTTTATATACTAGTAACAGTGATCATTGGAGACAGGTCAATACAGATGCTACTTCTAATAGTTTTTGTACACCAGTTAATAGTATGGTTCGTAATGATGTTGAAACCATCACAAATGAAGCGGATGGAAGTAATATTTTATGTCAATGTCAATCAAATAATAATGACCATTATGGTCTCAGATATTATGATGGTTCTTTTGATAGTAATACTCCTAGTAATACTGGGTATTCTACTTTATCAAACTTACAAAGCAGTAATTGTGAATCCAATGAATGTAGAGCAAGGAACTACTATACAGCAAATGAGAGATTGGTCGAATGTACACATCCTGAAGAATTAGCATCGAATACTCAAGGTGAACTTGGTGTGGGTGAGAAGTATTTGGACATCACTTTGTCTGAGAATGGCTTATTGTGTTATAATGACAATGCTTGTTCTAACTTGTGTTTGGTCTCTGGACCTTCTAATAACTTACAAATCGGTGATGGTATTTATAATGATGAAGCTAACCCTGCACAGTGTTATACATATGGTAGTAGTAATCAACAAAATCGTTTCTCATATGATTCATATGCTGCTGATGGTTCACTTCTTACCACTATGCCCACTTGTACTGATTTGGTCGATTCTAATTGTTC
>Ga0222719_10001646_pt1 | contig 21360 bp, 29 predicted proteins | sample C33_34DmetaG_FD_165039 | JGI IMG/M metagenome (GOLD analysis project Ga0222719, IMG submission 165039) | Estuarine water microbial communities from San Francisco Bay, California, United States - C33_34D | ecosystem: Environmental > Aquatic > Marine > Unclassified | place: USA: California...
CTGCTGCGCCAGGAACGCTTCCACCGCGGTGCGGCGGCGCCCCAGCTCATTGCTGACCGTGGCCAGGTCATCGAGCTGCTGCTTCAGCTCGCGCACCGACCGGCTGGCCGGGCCGCCCGCCTTGTCCACATCGGCGAGGCCGGACTCCAGCGAGGTGATGGTGCGGGAGAGGTCCTGGATTGTCTGCCGCGCGAGATCCTTCGCACGGATGACAAGCTCGACGCGGTTTTCGTTGGCCATGTGGTCAATCCTTGAGCAGGGCCTTGCGCAGTTCCTTCCAGTGCTTGCCGCCCTCTTTCGTCAGGAGGGCGCCCATCGCAGCCTGGAGCACGTCGGCCTGGAGAACGGCGGCCTGGGCGGCACGCCTGCGCACGATTATCGCCTCCGACCACAGGAGGCACAGCGGGTAGTGCCAGGCGTGCGGATGCCCCTCGGCGATCAGGAGGCTTGCGTCGGCGCGAAGGCCGGCGAGCCACCCGAAACCTTGCGGGCGAGCGTCCCGGCCGCCGTGACTCCGCGCAGCACGGTGGCCAGGAATTTTCCCGCCTGCTCCAGGTCCACGAAGGTCAACGTGGCGACGGCTTCGAGCGCTTCCACCTGCACCGCCACCGGCAGGCGCTCCACCACATCGGCGGCATCCGGCTCACCAGAGGCTTGCGCGATCACCTCAGCCACCAGCGCTGGTAGTTCGGTGAGCAGCCGAGTGATGAAGCCGCCCATGTCGCCGTCTGCGTCCGACCACGCTTCGAGAGCGGCCGACACATCCTCGCGGCGGCGCAGGATCAGTTGTGACACGTTCGTCAACGAAAGGCCCTGGACAAAAAAAGAGGTCGCGCCAGTGGCGACCTCGATCTTCGGCAAGGCCCCCCGGAGTTCCGAGAGGCTCATGGTTGCTCCTTGGGTCAGACCGGCACGCCGTCGCAGTAGATCGCGGCGGTGGAGTCGTTGAGCTGCAGGATTTCCAGGTTGAACCCGGCCTGCGCCCAGTCCTCGCCGATCATGGTCATGTCGCCGTTGGCCGTCAGCTTGACGTAAGGCATGTACCAATTGCGGTTGGCACCAACGGTGTTGTCCGACACGAAGCGCAGCGCGCCAACCTTGACGGCCGAGTTGCTCGACGCCACCCGGGGGATGCTCTTCGCCGGCACATCGTAGGTCACGACCACGTTGGTGTCGCCGTCCAGACCGCCGCCCGGCACGATGTAGATCCGACCCTCGTCGCCGTCCACCAGGTAGTCGGTGGTCAGCGTGGCGCCGGAAATGGTGACGCCGGTGATCCCGCGCACGCCGGTCGGGTTGCCGCTGGTGGCGCCCATTTTGTACCAACGGCCACCGGTGGCCGTGGCGATAGTGGTGGTGGTGTCGGTCGCCGACGCCTGGCTCACGCTGGATTCGGCGCCGCCGACGAACAGCGCGATGACGGTGGCCGTGATCGAGTCCAGCGTGAAGCTGCCAGATCGGTTGACCTCCAGCTCGACGGCTTGGTCCTTGGTGCGGACGGCCTCGCGGCTGGAGTAGTGGTCCAGCGTGTTGGTCTCGATCGAGATCGTGAACTCGGGCGCGTTGCCCAGGTCGATCTCGCCGGTCAGCGTCTGGTTGGACGCGCTCACAAAGGGGTCGAAGTAGATGATCCCGCGACCCAGTACTTGGTCAGCCATAGTGGCCTCCTTCGGTTATGACCCGTAGGGGTCGTTGGTGTCTTCCACCATCACCACATTGCAGTGCAGGTAGAAGAACGCAAGTGGTGACACCTCGACCTGGGGCGGCCGACAGGTGCCAGGTTCGATTTCAACTCGATCCACCAGCCCGCCGAGCTGGTAGTTGGTGTGTCCGCGCTGGTTGATGGTGGCCAGGGCCTTCTTCACGTCAGCCATGAGCCAGTGCGCCGGGTCCGTGGGGTTGTCCAGGTCGTCCACCGCCCAGCCTTGCACGAGCAGTCGCCACACTTCCTTGGCGTACTGCCCTTTGGCGCCGGCCCGGCTCGCTTCGCGGTCGGGGTTCAGCGGCTCATTGATGGCGACGGCAGGCAGGGCTCCAGAATCGCTCTCCATGAACAGTCGCCCCCGCGTGACTCGGCCGGCAACCGACAGGTCGTGCTGGTAGCCGTTGGCCAGGGTGACCGTCTGCAGCAGCGCGGTCAGGCGCTTCTGGACGGTCAATCGCTTGGGGTCGATCACTTGGCGAGCATCCGGTTGAGCTGGTGGAGGTATCGGCGCTGGTAGTACTCGGCAACCTTCGGGGTGATGCGATCCATGCCCTGGCGAAAGCCCTGGTGCACGCTCGGCCCGTAGAGCAACCACACATTGCCGGAGTTGCCGAGGCGTTTTGCGACGCGCTTGTTGCTCAGCTTCTCGCCAGGCTTGAGGCGCACCGCCAAGCCCAGATTGTAGAAGCCGGCCGCGACATCCGCTTTTTCCGATCCAACCTTGAGGGGGATCAGGAACCCGCGCTTGAGGGTCTTGCTGGCGCCGCCAGGCTTGACCTTGACGTGCACACCGCCAGGCCGACGACCCAGCTTGCGGCTGGTGGCGAAGCGGGCCAAAGACACGGGGCGCGCATTGGCCAGGATCACCGCCTCCCCGCTGGAGCCGCTCGCCTTCTTGGCGATGCGGAGCTTGTCCGGGTCGCGCACGTAGGCTGGCGGCAGGTTGATCTCGGAGGTGACGACCATGCGGGCGAGAGCCAAACCGTGCGCCGCCGCATCATTTGTGGCCAGGCGCTCGGCGACCTTGGATTGCTCAGGGTAGCGCCGGAAGTACTCGGCCAGGCCGTCCAGCCCCTTGATCTCGGCGCGGATCATGCTGGCGCCCTCACGCACTGGACGTGCCACTCGACCGGATTGCGGCGAGGCTCCAGGGCCTCAACACGCCAGCGGCCCCAGTCGCCCAAGTCCAGCATGTCGCCGCGCGTCGGTCGGTCGGAGTACTCGGACTGCAGCAGGATGATCGTCACGTCGTCGCCCAGCACCTGCGAGTAGCCCTCGCGGTCCAGGTCGCCGTACTGCGCCATGCTGACAGTGAGTCGAGCGGTCAGATCCACGGGGGCCGACAGGCCGCCCGCAGGCGTGAGCGTGGCCACATGGGAGAACGTCTCGTGGACGATCCCCAGGGCCTCGCTCAGCATGTCTGACCAGCCGCTCACTTCTTCTGCACCTTCAGCGGCTCGACCTTGAGGGTCGGAGCGGCAGGCTCCGGGGTGGCGTCGGCCACCGCGGCACCCTCGGCCAGAAGCCAGTTGGCCTCCTTCTCCGAGGGCTCATCGAAGCTGGCGCCCGGCAGAACCGGGCCGCCCTTGCGTTCGATCCGATGCAGGGCGATCAGCTTCATGCCACCACCCGTGCTTTCAGCGTGGCGTTGGGCTCGCGCGGAACCATCAGCGGGGCTGACTGGTGCATGACGAACTCGCCGGCCGGATCTTCCTGGATGAAGTTCTTGCCGAAGATGGGCACCGAGACGTAGCCAGCACGCGGGTCCATGATGGCTCCGAAGCAGCGCACGCCTTGAACGCCAGCCGGGTTCGCCATCAGCACGTCGCGCGGGTCCATGATGGCCGTGCTGGTGCCGTCAGCGTCCTGATAGAAGTCGCTGTAGACGTAGTACTGGCGGCTGCCGTCCGTCCCCTTGTACTGCAGCGAGGTGCCGTCGCCGGGCAGCGTGTTGAGCATCAAGCGCTCGGTGCCGCGGCTGTTGCGATCCAGGGCGTCCTTGACGTTCTGGTCGGCCGAGAAGGCGGCCCAGGCGGAGGTGCCCATAATCACGATGGTGGCCACATAGCCCGAGGCCGTGTGCATCGTGGTCGCCCAGGTCTCAATGCTGGTCAGCGGGTTGACCCCGCTGTCGCCCCAGCGGCTGCCGGAACCCAGGGTGATGGTGTGACCGGAGGCACGGTTGAAGCTGACGGTCTGCGACGGGTAGTTGTCGCCGGCCACCACCACGGAGCCATTCAGAACGGCGTGGGCTGCCATCACTTCCCAGCGGCGCTGGATCGATTCCTGGTGCAGGCGGATCAGGTCGGCACGAGCCGCCATAATGCGCTGGTCGGGGGTCAGATTGCCACCATAGGGCTCACCTGCACGGCGCTCGAACGCCTTGCTGGAGTCCACCATGTCCTTCGGCTTGATGTAGGCCGGAGAGAAGCGGTTCTGGGTCCGGCCCTGCTCTTTCATCGGCTGACCCTGCACGTTCGGAGCGACGAACGGGGCGAGGCGCTTGTAGCGCGCAGCCACCACATCGAAGTCGATGTACTGGGTGTCGAAGGTGCGGGCGGTCGGGAAGAACATCGACAGCCACATCGGCGGAGCGTCGGGCTGCAGCTTCTGCAGCAGCTCCATCATCGTCGCGGTGTCGTAGGTTGCGAGTGCCATGTTGAGGTCTCCTTACGCCAGCGAGCGCAGCTTGATGGGGGAAGCGGGACCGAAGGTCGCCAGCTTGGCAGCGGTCGTGGTCACCCCCGAATCGTAGGTCAGCGCGGCGTAGTTGAACTCGCCGGCCACGTAGACGGGGGCGGTCACGTCACCCGTGGCTGCGGCCAGCGGCACGGCCAGGATGGCAACAGCCGTCTGCGAGCCATCGGACGCCGAAGTCTCGTGCATGACCAGCTTGCCGCTGGCGGTGATCTGGCCGAGCACCGTGCCGACAACCATCGCGGTGCCGGTCTGGGTCACCGTGTACGGCATCGTGATGATGTCGCTGGAGCCGACCACCAGTTGCGTCGGGGTGTAGGTGTCCAGCGGGGTCGAGCCGGACGCGAGAACAGGGTAGGTCATCAGAGCCTCCTCAGCTTACTTGACGGCCCGGCCGGTGGCCAGGGTGAATGCGGCCAGGGCCTGCTGGGCAACACTCAGCTCGGCCGGCTTCTCGGGGGTGTTGGGGTCAACACCGCTGCCCGAGCCCCTCATGGCGTCCAGGAAGGCGTTGGCCTGCGGGGCCGGAGCCGGGGCAGCCGGCTTGTCCTTGGCAGCAGCGGCCAGAATGCCAGCCGCCTGCTCGGCGGTCAGATCAGTTTCGAGCGCCAGGTGGTCGGCCAGCTCGGGGTGGGAGGCTGCCGCCTCATGGCCCCGAATGGCCTTGATGCGCGCACGCTCAGCGGCGCGGGAGTCGTCGGTTTGTGGCATGGGGGCCTCCGAGAGGACGAAAGGAGCGCTGGCCGCTTGCGAGAGGCCAGCAACGAAAGCGGCGTAGGCGTCGCGGGGACTCTGCACCACATCTGCGAACCCGACTGCCACGGCGTCCTGCGCGCTGTAGCACCGGGCCTCGGTCGCAAGGACCGCTTCAACTGTCATGCCGCGACCCGCAGCAACCACCTCGGCGAACTGCTGCCGGCGCTGGTCCACACGGGTCTGCATGTCCTTGCGGACATCTTCAGGGAGCGGCTCGAACGGGTTGCCGTCAACCTTGTGGTCGCCGGAGAAGATCGGGGTGACCTTCATGCCGACCATCTCCAAGTACTTGGACACGTCAACGTGGGTGGTGTAGACGCCAACGCTGCCGACCCCGCCGCTGGGGGTGACCACAATCCTGTCGGCGGACACTGCCAGCGCGAAGCTGGCGCTGTAGGAGTTGGCGTCCACGATGGCCACGGAAGGCTTCTTGCCCGCTGCCAGCTCGGCCGAAAGCTCGAAGCAACCCTGCGCGTCGCCACCTGGGGAGTTGTGGTCGTAGACGATGCCCCGAACCTCCGGATCGGCTTCAGCCGCCTGGAACATGGCGAGCACGGCCTGGTAGCCGGTGGCTCCGCTGTAGGCGTAGTTGTAGCGGTTGAGCAGCACTCCGCGCACGGGAATCACAGCCACGCCGTTTGCCCGGTCGAACGCAAACGCCTTGCCGCCCGATTCCGCCTCGACACCGTACACCGCCGCCAAGTCCAGAGAGTAATCCTGGTCATCGCCCATGGCGGCCAGAGACGCCAATGCCGCCGCCACGCTTTGTGGAGCGATCGCCCACGGCTCTTGCGACATGCGGCTGATCGCCGCCAGAACGTCACGGTTCATTTGGTGCATTCCCGGATTGTATTGCTGGCGCGGCTTTGGCGTCCAAATCGGGGAAGACGAGCCCGGCAGCGGCCCGCTCCTGCTGTTCCCGCAGGGCCTGTTCGAACACCTCGCGGTAGTCGCCGCCCAGGCGCGCGATCTCATCCTCGTGGGTCGAGAGGCCAGCCTTGATGCGGGCAACCGCCGCCTGAGTTTCCTTCAACTCATCGATCTGACCGCGGCTTGCGCCAATCCAGGAGCACCGGGACATAGCCTCGCGGTTCAGGCCGCGGTAGAAGTCCCACTTGTCGAACCCGGGCGGCAGCGGCACCTCTCCGCGCTGGATTTGCTCTTCCAGCCACAGGGTGTACATCTCGGTGGCCTGGCGGTCGGCGAACTTCTTCTTGCGACCCTGCATCGCGCGCCAGGTCTGCAGCATGGTTGCGCGGGCAGAGCTGTAGTTGGTGTTCGTGTAGTCGCGGGTGAATTCCTCGTAGCTGAGGTTCAGCCGGGCGGCAATGTGGCGCAGCAGACCCTGCTCGTAGGCCGCCATCCCCGTGCGGTCCTGCGGCTGGTAAAACTTGAGCTTGGTGTTGGGGGCGAAGACGGGAATCTTCACGCCGTCCAGCTTCACCGCACCGGCCTCGCCGTAGTACTCGGCCAGCATGCTCATAAATTGCCGCACGCCGTTGCTGCCCTGACTCTGGCCCATCTGCTCGTAGATGGTCTCAGGTGGCAGCTCCGATTCGATGGCGGCAGCGTAGGTTGCGCCCAGCACGGCAGCCTGCAGCTCAACCTCACGCAGGCGCTGGGTCATCCGCATCTCTTTGAGCACGGAGACTGTCGCCGACACCCCGCGGGTCTGAGCCGGCAGGATTTGGTCGAAGATGTGGATGACCCGCTTGCGGCCCCAGGGCATGCGCGCCGGAACTTCCTTCCACTCCCACGCGCGCATGTCGCCGATGCGAGCATCCGACTTGTGTGCCTGGCGGAAATGGTAGCTCAGCGGCTCACCGGAGTTGTCCATGCTCACCCCGCCGCGCAGGTTCTGCGTGTCGGCAGCGTCGTGCGGGTTGCACAAGCGCTCGGGGGCGATCAGTTGGAAGCAGGTGTTGAAGGGCCGACCAACCCGGTCGAGCCACTCAGAGGTCATCACCACCTCACCGCTCACCACCCCCAGACCAACTCCAAGGCGGATCTGGTCGGTGAAGGTCAGCTTGCGGGCGCGATCAAAGTGACACTCGATCGACTCGGCGCTCAGGCGCCAACGACTTTCGACCACCTGCTGGAACTCGCGCGCCCACTCGGGGCTCGCGCCAAGCGCCCGCCAGTCCGGCCGCGCGTTGAGCACGTACTGGGCGCCGACGATTGAGTCCTTGATGGTGTCAACCGCGCCGCCAACGAAGCCGTCACTGCCGGCCATGTCATGCGCTTTGGCGTCCCACTGCTCCTTGTTCGGCAGGATCGCCACATCTGCGGACTGGCTCGACGCATTCCAGAAGGCCGTGCTGCGCGCCGTGCGATCGGCGCCGTCGAGGCCGCCCACCAGGGCCTGCTCTGGGGCGGGGGTGTACGCCTTCACGGCAGCGGCAACGGGGGTCAGATCCATACCGTGATCGGCCCTCGCGTGCGGGTCGTGCCGGCAGTCTCGGCGGTCAGCGTCGCCTCAAGCTCCCGGATGTAGGCTTGCAGCCGCGGGGCGTCCGCCCGAGCGAACTCGACGCGGGACGAATCCATGTTCACCACGACGGTCGGGCTCTTGCCCGTCACAAGGCGGTGGTACGCGGTGCGAGCCTCATCGAGGAGCTGGGCGGTTGTAGCCATGTGGCAATGGTACACCAGAGGCTGACTCAGTAGTTCGGCAGTGCGCGCGCAGACAGGCTCTTTCGCAGACCTTCCAGCACCGCCGACCAACCGCGGCAGCTCAGGAATGGGTTCACGCTCCGGCCTGGCCATGCGCGCGGCATCCCGGCCGCGCGCATGGCGTCGAGCTGCCGCTGCTGCGCCTCAGAGGCGCGCGTTCCGTCAGTCATGCCCGTTCTCCCAGAAATGGCGCAGTGCGTTGAGTGACTCCTGCCGCGCCTCCTCCCAGATCCAAACGCCACTCCAAGCCCTGAAAACGTCAATCATGAGGAGGATGGGCCAACTCACGATGACCACGGAAGCTCGGTAGATGGTGGTCATCACTCACCTCCTTTCGGGGCCGATGCGAGCATGGCGCGGCGGGTGAGGCGGTAGGGCATGGTGCGTGCGGACCTTGCACGGTCCGTATATGTCTCAGTTAGGTTGCTACATGCCGAAACTTGTGCTTGGCGAAGCGACCAACCATCTCGCATCCCATCGCAAGCATTTCGTCGCGGGTTCGTGTCTTTGGCCCCGCCTTGCGAGCGACCATCCTGCCATCCTTGAAGAACGTGGCCTCTTTTGCGGTCATGCCGCAATACTCCCAGTTCGTCGCGCGGTAGATCGCGCCGGTGTGCCCCTGCATCTCATCCGCGTAGGTAACGAGGCATGGCCACCGTTTTCTGTCAATCGCCGCCATGCTCTTGCCCAGCAGGAAAGACGCGCCATTTTTCGGAACCTCCGGTTCAATCGCGAGCCGCGTCAACGCCAGCACGCCTTGCCAGTCGGCTGGCCACGTCGCATTCGCTGCCGTCTTGGTGGGTGGTATCCACCACGCAACACCGAGGCACTCGTCATGGCCTTTGCGGAACAGCCCGTGCCGGTAGGTAGCCGTGTTTGACCCCCCGCCGGAGTAATGCAGCCGTCGCACCAGGTCTTGCGCTACCCGAAGCTCTACCGTCCTCACTTCCCAGTCCGCGCGACGCAACCTAACTGACGGTTCGAGCGGACCTGCAATGGCGGGCGAGTTTTGTGCGTTTGTCATGGTGTGGTGCGCGCCATTACAGGCCGCTCAACCTAGCGTTAGGCCCCAATGCCTTGCGCAGCGCGGCCATGTGCTCGTCCATCAGGCCGTTGGGGTCCCACACGGCGCTGCGCACCACCGTCCAGGCGGTAATGCAGCGCTCAGCCTGCCGGCGCAAGTCGCCGGCTCGCGGCTGGGCCAGCGGTATCACGTCGCCGCCTTGTGGGTCGGTCTCCAGCTCAAACACGCGCTCGCGCAGCCGCGCAATCTCGGCCGCCTGCCACTGCGTTAGCTTCATCAGCCGCGCCATGTCATCGGGCAGCGGTATCAGCATATTCGGTTCGGCCATGTGTCAAGCTTTCCTTGTCAGTTCGCTTCGGCGCCGTTCAACCTGGAGGTTATGCGTTGTCGTATTCACGTATGCAGAAATAGTCGTAGTCACTTAACCAGTAGTTCTTTCCAACCAGTTTCACTACCTGCCGTCTTTCGTGCGCAGATGTCTCGCACTCGATTCGTCTTTCACGCATCAGCTTCCAAGCGCGAACAAGGTTCGTACTGGCGGCAAATGCTGATCCGCCTTCGTATCTGCAACCACTTTCACAAACATAAATCTTGGTCATCGCGTCTCCACGTATAACTCTGCCGTCAACGGGACGGCTTTCAGCCGCCCGTCACGGCGGCGTTAGGCCTCTACAGCATGTCCAGCGCATCAGCCCCGGTAATCTTCCTGTAGAGCATCGCCACCAGCACTTGGCCGTCCTCGCGCTCAATGACAAGCTTCTGAGCAAAGTCGTGCGCCGCCTCCATGCAGCCAGGGCCTTCGTACTCAAACACCTGCGCGCCAGTTTTCGTCTTCAACACCACGATGTGCGGCATGTCCTTCAGGTCGTCAGTTGATTCCAAAGCCATTCAATTTCCCCTTCGGCCACCAGGCCTAACAATCGCTCAACCGGACCCAGCCAGGCGGTCCGTCCTGTTCATCTGCCACCGCCCCGGCGCCTGGCCGGTCCGGTTAGCTCAAGCGTTATGTCTCACAACAGCCCATCGCTTCTTCTGGCCTCGGCTGCGGTTGCGGAACTCCCGCCGCCGCTTGGCTTCGATTAGTCGCGGGTGCTTACAGCCTCGCTCTGGCGCGCACCAGAATCGCCAGCCGTCGTAGTAGCACTGCACAACAACATCGCGGGCCGGATGCTTCCTGTTGCAACATTCACACCGGAGCATCTGCCCAGGTGTGTACCGCTTCCTGTAGGGCGGCTCCATGTTGCTATCGGTGAAATCTGTAGCCGGTTGCATCGCGGCGCTGTAGATATGCAAGTTGGGCGCCGCAAAACTGTCGTTGTCCAGCCACCGCTGCAAATGCAGGATCAGTGCGGCCACCTGCTCACGATCCAGGTGCATGCGGGTGGTCAGGCTCACGCCGGGCGGAATCGGGTACGGCACCCAGCCCGTGCGCTCGGCCGTGTCCACGCCCAGGCCGCGTGCTTCGCTCGCAAGCACCTTGGGCGCCGCGTCATCCGGCCCCAGCCACACCGCCGAAGTGCCGGGCTTCTCGTGTTCGGCCAGGCTCGAAGCCTGCAAGCTGCACGGCGTTCCGTAGCGGTCTTGGAACTCCAGCAGTTCAAAGCCGCGCGCAGTCCGCGCAACGGCGCCCAACCCTTCGCTCAACTCGGACCCATCGGGGCCGGCACCATCTGTAGCCATTGCAATCTCCTGTAGCGGCCCCGCTGGGCCGGTTAGCTCAAACGTTAGGCATCACAACAGGCTCGCCCATGAACGTCGGCGGCTCTTGCATCGGTGCTGCGGCGCGACACGCTGCGCGGTACTCGTCCAGCAGCGCGTGCGCTTCGTTCCATGTCCCGGTCGGGTCCAGCAGTGCGCATTCCAGCAGCACAGCCAGCCGGTGCGCGTATGCGCTGCCAACCTCGTGCAGCGCCAGAGCTTCGCGCATCGTCTCAAGCTCGGCGCGGCAGGCTTGCAGCGGTGTAGGCTCTGGCGGCTTGCGCTTGCCGTCAGCGTCAAACCTTTGCGGTGCGCACGTCGCGCAGTCCTGCCAGTGTTCGCATTTGCATTGCTTGGTCATGTCGTCTCCAGTGATGCCTAGCGGACGACCTTCGGCCGCCGCTTAACTCCACGTTATACGTCTCGGCAATCGCCGCAAATATCGGGTATGCCTGCAAAGGCACAACCGCGTTTCCAAGCGCTTTCAGGCGCTCACGTCTGTCCAACCGGGCGGAAAGCCCATCAACCACTCGACCCATTCCGGGTTCAACACGCCATCCGCCGCCGTCCCGCCAAATCCCCGCGCCGCCTCTGAGAGAGTCCACCCCGCCTTTGCTGCGCTCGCTGCCGGTCGGTTCCCCGTCTTCCCTCTTGGGTCTTTCCAGTCCGTCGCCCTTGGCGTGGGCCAGTACGAAAACCCGCTCTCGCGTATGCGGGGCGCCTGCGGCGCAAGCCGGAACAACAACCGGCCTGACGGCGTAGCCTGCTGCTTCCAGGTCATTGCAAACGGCATCGAGGCCGATGGCAATGTGTCCTGTAACGTTTTCACCAACCACCCAAGCGGGTCGCAGCGCCTGCACAACCCCGAGCATTGCGGGCCACAGGTGGCGTTCGTCGGCGTGTCCGGCGCGCTTCCCGGCTTGGCTAAATGGCTGGCATGGGTAGCCTCCATGCACAAGTTCAATTGCTGGCAGATCGTCGGTTGCAGTTGTTCGTACATCATCAAAAATCCTCACGTTCGGCCACCGTGCCGCCAGCACCGACTTGCAAAACTTGTCGCGCTCGCAAAAGGCCACGGTCTTAAATCCTGCCCATTCGGCGGCAATGTCCAGCCCACCAATCCCGGAAAACAAGCTTAGTGCGTTCATCAACGTATAACTCTTCAATCAACCGGACTGCCTTCCGGCAGCCGGTTATTTCGGTCGTTATCAATGTCGCAACTCTACCTGCAAGTGACCGTGCCGTCAACAGAGTTTTCGTGCGAAGTCTCCCCAACCTTGCGACACCTGCTCGACCGGTTTGACCTTCCCCTCGATCGCAGTGTTGCGCTCCCACTCGGCCGCCCAGCTCGGAGGGTCGTCCCACGAGATGCGATCCCACTTTTTGTGGTGCATAGCGCCCAGAGCCATGTAGAGCAGATCCCACGGCTCATTGCGAGCTGAGCGGGGGTTTTCCCATCCCTTTGCGGTGCGAACCTCGGCGCAGAGTTGCTTGTAGAACTCCAAGTCAAGCCACTCGGGAAACTCCACGGCGCCGCGCTGCAGCATGCCGTCGAGCTGGTCCTTGAGCACGTTGGAGTTGAGCAACAGCACGGGGATCTCGCCGCGAGCTTTGGCGTGGCGATCCTTGCGCTCGCCGTCAGGGAACGTGAGCAGAGAGCGCGGCGCGTCGGCGCGAGGGTTGCCCTTGGTGAGGTGAAACCAGGTGCGAACCTGACGCCAGTAGTCGTAGGCCATGCTGGTGACACCCTCCCGGCCGGCCGAGTCACAGAACACGTCGCGCGGTGTCATGGTCCCGAAGCCCGGCACCTCGTAGGTCCGCTGCTTGACCTCCAGGTCGATCAGGTCCCAATCCTCCAGGTAGGCATGCGGCTCGACCGGCATGCGGTCGCCGTCGCCGTCCAGCCGCAGGCTCTTGGTGATGTCGAAGCGGTCCACCACGGCGAGCCCTTCCGGTCGCATGCCGATCACCAGCACGGCAAAGCGGGTCTTCTGCACGTCCACCGTGGCGAACAACGAGCGCACCCCGTCAGGCACCGCGCCTCGCCGCGCCGGCACCGCCTGCGCCCGGTACGCCTCGGCCGAACGCTCCTTGCCGTTGGTGCGGTAGATGTAGGGCAGCCCGAGGTCGGTGTTGGTCACGCTCTTCAGCGCATCCTGGCTGTTGGTGCGCCGGTACTCCGCTTCGGCCTGGAGCATCTTCTGCACCAGCGTGCCCCAGCTCGCAAAGGCCGCCGCGACCCCCTTCAGCCAGAAGCTGGCGATGTTGCTGCGGATGGGCTCACCGTCGATCTCGCCGCGCAGAGTGAACCGCTCGCCGTCACGCAGCCACCGGCCGTTGCGGTTCAAGTCGAACTTGCGGGCCGCCTTGTGCTGGTGATGGCAGTGCGGGCACTCCATGGTGGCCATCTCGCCGGCCTGCACCGGGTTGGCGTCAGGCGGGAAGGTCAGCAGCGCGTACTCGCCTTCAAACCAGTAGCCGCAGGATTCACACTGCCAGTACCACCGCCTGCGGTCGCCTCGGTTGTAGAGCGCCAGGATGCCGTCAGCGGGCGGCGCCTCGTGTGCCGTACTGGCGAGCCACTGGGGGTCGCGCTGCGGAAACCCAGGGCTCGACTCACACACGGTTTTGCCGAGCCGGCCGAAGGTGGTCGTGCGCTTCGTGGCCAGGTCGAACGGATTCCCTTCGCCGTCCACGTCCTGCGGCATGCGGTCGTAGTCAGTCAGGAACACCCAAGGAACCGGGCGGCCCGACAGCTCGTTGATGGTTGGCCACGACATCGTGACCATCATCCCTGAGCGGAAAACCTTGGTGAAGATGGTGTCACTGCTCGTGCCTCCCAGCAGCAGCTCGGTCAGCTTTGGGTTCTTGCGCAGCAGGCGGTCGATCCGGCGCCGAGAAAAGTCGCTGGCCGAGTTCATGCTGGTCTGGTAGATCAGCATGTCCATCGGGTTGCAGTGCGCCCCGTAGACGATCGGCCCGAGGATCAGGCTCTCGGTTTTCGCGCACTGAGCCGGGCCGACGAAGATGCTCGCCGTGTAGTTGCGATCAGTCAGCACGTTCATCGGCTCGACCATGTAGGGTACCTTCTCGTTCAACCACGGGCCGACGTAGGCGCCAGGGTTGTCGAGCCGCAGGTGCTGCGCCAGGGCCTCGCTCGGCTGGAGGCGCTGGGGTGGCCGCAAGCCCTCCGCCAGGCTGGTGATAACCTCACCCAGGTTGCGATAGTCGGTCATCCCGGTCATTCCCCTCGTAGCCTGCGAAGTGCTCGATCGCCGCCCGGTGCAGGCTGTCCAGCAGCCCGTCAACCAGCCCGTGCAGCACCTTGCGCTGCGTGCCCGACATCTCGTCCTGCTGGTCCAGCGCGTTCTCGAAAAGCGTGATTTGCTGGCGCACCAGCCGCATCATCTCCGAGTAGACCGCCTCGACTCGCTCAGTGCGCCACAGGTTTTTGGCCGCCTCCTCGAACTCCAGGCGCTGGCGCTGGCCAGCCCAGAAGTCCTTCTGCAAGCGCACCGGCATGTCCTCCGGCTTCATGTTGCGGATGGCCGCGACGATGGCGTCCTCGTCCTGCTCGACCAGCCGCTGCACCACCTCCTGCAGGTCGTAGATCCAGTATGTGGTGGCGCCCGGCCCCTTCTCGGAACGCCGGCTGCTGCAGGTCTCCAGCACGCGGTTGAGGGTGTTCCGGTCGCGCCCGATCAACTGCTCCAGGAACCGGTCGCTCACCCCGGCCCGGCAGTACTGCAGGACCTGCGCGTCGTTCTCGATGCGTTGGCTCACAGCTCCACCCAGTCATCAAGCCACCGGTTGAAGTCCGGCAGCGAGGAGATCCGCTTCTCGTCCGCCAGACTCTGCGCCATGTGGACGAGCCCGCCGACCAGCGCGTGCCGCACGCGGATCTCCACGGGGGCGAGCCGATACTGCATCCGGGCGTAGAAGTGCGGCATCTTCTTCGCGCCGGCCGGGGATTCCATGGTCACCCAAACCCCCGTGTCGTTGAGGTACTGGACCGGCTTCCCGTCCAACCACGCGCGGACCAATTTATCGTGATGGTACATACCCGATATCCTCCAGCATTCCGTTTGAGCGATTGATGTACCAATCGTAATCCACATCATCCGGAAACTCGTCCGGTAGCGTCATGCAAGGTTTTGCCCCATACGACATGGAAACGATGTTCCCATTGCTTGCATAAACGATTGGGCCTGGCGACTGCGTGCCGTAATACCATCGCACGACCTTGCCGAGGTATTCTTCGCGCTGCGGGGCAAAGCAATTCGCGTAAGCCGTCGATGCGTCGGCCTGAACGCCGTTCTTCTCCCACTTTCGGCCAACCTTGACCCAACCGTTGGCCTGAATCACGGGGATCATGTCGCGCACCTTGTCGTCCTTGCGCGGACCGTCACCCCACATCTTCACGCCACCTCCGGTCACTCGCACCACGGTAACAAACTTGCGGATGTCTCGGCACGCACGGATCGTATCTGAAATGGCGACGCCCTTTTCCAGAAACAGCGCCACAGCATCCGAGCAAATCTCACAGTCTGGGTTCTTTTTCTCGACAAGCCCGGCCTTGCTGTATTCGCCCTTACGCTTGACTCCGCCGCCCTTCTTGACGGCGATGTAGTTGTTCACATCTCTCGAATAGATCGCCGCGTACTCCGCAGTTTCCATAACGAGGCCGGTTCGCATCTGCCAGCCGGCAATCAACATCTCACTGATCGCAATCTGGTCTTTGCGGCACTTGACCACAATGCCGTCAGTGTTGGCTGAAATTACCGATATGCCGGCGCGCTCGTGCCACTCGATCAACATCAGCAACGACAACTGACCAGTCACCGTGGTCTGAATCAGCATAGTCGGGGCAAAAAGAATACTGTAAGGACTCCCGGTCTTGCCGAAAGTCCCGTTAATCATGATCTTCCCTCCCTCATTGCCGACTTTGGCGTCCTCATACTCATCGCCAGATTTGACGCCAGCCTTCTCCAGTTGACCCTGCTTCTTTTTCGCAGCGAGCCGCTCGTCTTTGATCGACTCGTATTCCTTCAGGAACAGCGGCCCGAGTGCTTTCGGCCATTCGCCGGAATTCAGGATCAGCGAAGGGTAATAGCTGGCAACGTCGTTGTCGCGCAGCGACCAAACATCGTCCGCCACATGAGCGATGCGCTTTTCCTGGCTGTGCAGCCCTCCGATTCCGACCTTGTACGTTGATCCCCCAATCGGTATGCACAACCCCTCCAGCGCGTCAGGCATGGTGACCGTGCCGCTCGCGCCGAGTCGAAACTCGGCCTTGCGCACCAGATCGAGCGCGTGCTTCAACTGTGGGAGTTCAAATTGAATAAATTCGGGCACACGATAACAAAACCGCATGTCCCAGTCTATTTCCGGCTTGTAGATGCGCCGGCCCGCAGCAATCTCACATCGGTATTTGAGAACAGCTTCGGCAACCTGTGCGTCAGACTTACTGCGAAGGTCGATTCCGTATCGCTTTCCGAGAATCTCACGCTGCTTGATCTGCGGGTGCAGTTCGTCAAAAAGCGCATCAAGCACGTCAAGGTCGTTTTCGCAATACTGCGACACCTCGATGATCTGCAAAGGCGATAGTTCTGAATCAGGACTGTATGGAAGATCGCGCATGGTGCGACAGTGAATCCGCCCGGCGTACTGCTTCTGGGACCCCGCGCCTGGCGCTACTTCCATCACGTCGATGTGGTCGGCAGGTTCCCACCTTGGAATTTCAAGCTCCCAAGGTTTGATGCGCTCAACGATGATCTTGTCGTTGAGTTGCTTGAGCATTGCAGGATTACAACCATTCAGTGCGGCAGCAATCATCCATTGGTCATACCCGCGCCCGTTGAAACTCACAGAGGTATGTGAGTCGAACAAGGCGCGGATCTCAGAGACTTGAGCAGGTGTGAATTGCGCAGATCCGACAAGCGCAAAGGTGCGAGTACCACCGCCCCTTGGCCTGAATTTCAGCAGCCAATAGTTGGGATAGCACTCCGTGTCGAAACTGGCAATTCGCATGCTCACACCAAGAAGCCGTTCTGCCGCATCTGCTCGTCGGTCCAGTTGGCACCCTTGAGCGCCTCATAGGTCAGCCCGGCGCTGGTGGCCTTCTCGGTCATGACGGGCACCGGCACCTGCAGGAAGGCCGGGTTGGGGACAGCCAGAGGCATGGCGGCGGGCACGGCTGGCATGGCGGCGGGCACGGCTGGCATGGCGGCGGGCACTGGAGGCATGGCGGCGGGCACTGGAGGCATGGCGGCGGGCACTGGAGGCATCGCAGCGACCCCTGGCGGCGCAGCCATGGCGCCGGCCGGCATGCTGGTGGCGAAGCCGATGCTGGCGGCGTCACGCTCGCGCTCGATGCGCGGCCCGAAGCCCTGGAAGCACACGGCACCCACGTTGATGTAGACCCCCGGCTTCTGGCGGTCGCCGTTGCCTTCGGTGCTGATCTCAGCCTGCACGTAGTCGCCCAGGTTGACCTGCAAGTCAACCGGCGCCCGCTGGACGCTCGGCACGTTGACCGCGGTGTAGATGGTCGGCGCGAAGCCACCGGAGATGCGGATCACCCAGTGACCGGGGAAGCCTTCCTTCTCGCACGGCTTGCGACCGCTCTGGTTGGGCACCTGCGAGTCGCCGTCAACGATCTTCCAGGCGAAGGTGGGGAGCTGGCCGGCGTTGGGCAGGAATGCGTGCCCGGCCGCCCAAATCTTGGCGCCCCAGTCGGTCTGCGCCCAGTGCTGCTCACCGCGCTTGGGGATGGCGACACCGTAATACCACACGTCGCGCGGCTGACCCATCTTGGGACCACGCTTGTAGACGTGCGGGTTGCCGTTGCCGTCCTTCTCCTGCTTTTTGTGGACATCACCCTCGACCAGGCGGCCGGGGGGCAAAAGGAAACGATCAGCCATTGTTGGCTCCTTGTTGGGTGAGGGTTGAATGCTCTCAGCTATTGACGGACTTGTCAATAGTGAAGCCAAAGACGCGAGCACCGTCGCGCTGCTGCACGATTTTTTCGGCGCCAGGGGTGCGTTGGAACAACGCTTTGACCAGCGGCTCGGACAGGCCGGCGTCAATCGCCTGGTTGGGGGTCATCACCTCCAGAGGTTTGCGCACGTTGACCCCGCACGAATCGGCCAGCGCCGCCACGGTTTCGGGCGGAACCAGCCACTTCGAGCCGCCGCGCGTGCGCTGCATCTCGTAGCCCGGAAGTTGGCCGGCGCGCACCAGCGGCGCAGCGGACTCCTCCAGGGCAAGGATGCGAGCCTTCAGCAGGTCCGCTGCACGTCGAGCGTAGCCCAGTTCGACCGCCAGAGCCTCGGGCGGGAGGTCGGCGCCAGCGGGCCGGGTCGCCTCGCTCATGGCGTGACTTCCGGCCCGCTGGTTGGCGGCGCAATGCGCCCGGCCCGGGCAGTGTTGGCAATGCAGCCCCGCCGTGGCTGGCGGATCGGGTCGAACCGCCTCCGCGGCAGCATTGGCGAGCCGATTGAAGTGAGCGCGCACTTCGCTCGCAGGCACCGTCCAGACTCGATGCGGTCCGCTGCCGTCGAAGCAGCGCGGCTGCACAATGTGCAGTCTCAGCATCGGCTCGACCGGCAGTTTTCCGACGATCAACCTGGCGTAGGCCAGGAGCTGCCAGTTTTCGTACTCGTCCACGTGGCCGTGGCCGAACTTGAAGTCGAACACGTCAAGGATGCCGTTGGCGAGCGTCCACAGGTCCGGGGTGCCCCAAACGTGCGGCGAGAACGCCGGGTCGGCGTCCAGTCGCTCCTCGACGTGCCACTCCTGGCCGAGCAGAGGGCGGAGGGCCTGCATCCACACTTCCGAGGCGGCCAGCATCTCGTGGTCAACCAGCACGCCGTTGGGCGCGCGGTCACCGACCTGGTGAAGCACGCCGTTCGCTCGCTCGGCGCACAGCCAGTGGGCGGCGGTGCCCTCCTCGGAGGCGTCCGAGTCGCACGACGGGTAGGCTGCGATCATGCCCGGCGCCGCAGCGCAACGCACCCAGATGTGGGCGCTGCTGGGCGCCAGGAAAGCGTGGGCGCTCATGGTCAGCCGACCAGCTTCATCGCAGCAGCGATCTGCTCGGGGGTCGCGGTGCTGTACTCGGGCAGCGACATCGGCAGACCGTTCTGCGCCCAGAGCACCGCCCACGTGGCGGCTTCAGCAGGCATGCGCCCGACCAGGGTCTGCACCATCGTCGGGAAGTCGGCCACCGGCGCAGCGGGGACTGCGGGAGCCACCGGCGCAGCGGGGACTGCGGGAGCCACCGGCGCAGCGGGGACTGCGGGAGCCATCATCTTGGCCGCCAGCTCAGCAGCGGACGGCACGGCCGGAATGCTGGGCGGCACGGCCGGAATGCTGGGCGGCACCGGCACGCCGCGCAGTTCAGCTTCCACCTGCAGCACCAGCTCCGGCTCGACGCCGCGCTTCTTGCGCCAGGTGCCGTCGCCGTTGGTCGCACGGTTGCCGGCATGGATGCGCTCATCCCACTTCAGGCCGGACGCATCCTTCGCATCCGGGTCCGCCGCGGGCTCGGGGGCAGAGGGCAGCACCGGGGCAGGGGATTGGAAGGTAGCCGCCGCAGCGGGCAATGTAGGGGGCATCGAGAACTGCGGCACCTCCGGGGCCGGGGTCGGAGCGCCGACATCCGGGCGGTCGCTGACGGGGATCACGCCGGCCGCGCGAGCGATGAAGTCGGCGACCAGGGTGGCCTGCTCGGCGGTGAGGTCGAAGGGGTTGAAGGTGAATTGCATGGTGCGCTTGGCTCCAGTGGTTGACGGTGAGGCAACTGTAGGCCATACTGACGGTCATGTCAATAGCACTCTACGACTACCAACAAGACCTGCAGGACCGCATCTTCCAGGCATGGGCCGATGGGCACCGCAACGTGTGCGCAGTGGCCCCGGTGGGCGCCGGCAAGACCATCATCATGGCCAGCACCGCTCAACGCTTCGGCGGGTCTGTCTGCGCGATCGCCCACCGGCAGGAACTGGTCGGTCAGATCAGCTTGGCGTTCGCTCAGGCCGGCGTGCGGCACGGGATCATCGCCCCGCAGTCGGTCATCCGCACCATCTGCCAAATCCACAAGTTGGAGTTGGGGCGGCACTACTTCGACCCGTCAAGCAACATCCGAGTGGCAGGGGTCGGTACCCTCGTGAGGATGAGCCCGGATGACCGCTGGTTGCATCAAGTTGCCCTGTGGATGCAGGACGAGGCTCATCATCTGGTCCGCCAAACTCAATGGGCCAAAGCCGCCGAGATGATGCCGAACGCCAGGGGGCTCGGGGTGACCGCCACACCGGTGCGGGGCGACGGCAAGGGGCTCGGTCGGCACGCTGACGGGATCATGGACACGATGGTGGTCGGCCCGTCACTGCGCGACCTGATCGCACGCGGCAGGCTCACCGACTACCGCATCTTCGCCCCACCGGCAGCCGCGCTCGACCTGACCGTGGTGCCGACCAGCGCCAGCGGCGACTACAGCCCGGAGCCGCTGCGCAAGGCCGTGCACAAGGCGCACCTGACCGGCGACGTGGTGAAGCACTACCTGCGCCACTGCGCCGGCAAGCGCGGCGTGACCTTCGCGGTGGACATCGAGGCTGCCGCCGAGCTAGCCAGGGCCTACCGCGACGCTGGCGTGCCCGCAGAGTGCGTGAGCGGCAAGACTCCCGACCTACTGCGCGCCCAGATCCTGCACCGCTTCCGCACGGGGGAGTTGCTCCAGCTCACCAACTGCGACCTGTTCGGCGAGGGCTTCAACCTGCCGGCGATCGAGTGTGTGAGCATGGCCCGGCCGACCCAGAGCTTCGGGCTGTTCGTGCAGCAGGCGGGGCGCGCACTGCGGACCCTGGAAGGCAAGACGCAAGCCACGATCATCGACCACGTTGGCAACGTGCAGCGCCACGCGGTCGCCCGCTTCGACCCGCACGCAGGCAAGCCGGTGGTGGACCTGTGCCACCGCTCGTGGACACTGGACCGCCGCGAGCGCAAGTCGAGCAGCAAGGCGGCTGACGGCATCCCGACCCGGGCATGCCCGCAGTGCACCCAGGTCTACGAGCGCGCCATGCCGGCGTGCCCATACTGCGGACACTCGCCGGAGCCGGCCGCACGCAACGACCCGATCCTGGTGGACGGCGACCTTACCGAGCTGGACGCCTCCACGCTGCGCGGCATGATGTCGCAGGTGCAGCGGGTCGATGGCATGCCACTGATCCCGCACGGTGCGCCACCCGAAGTTGAAGGTGCTGTGCGCAAGCGCCACCGCGAGCGCCAGGAAGCTCAACGTGAACTGCGCGAAAGCATGGCCCTGTGGGGTGGCGGGCATCGGGTCGGCCAAGAACGCCGCAGCCAGCGTGAATTTTTTCTCAAGTTCGGCACGGATGTGCTGACCGCTCAAACCCTCGGAGCGCGTGAAGCGAGGGAACTCACGGAGCGCGTGAAGCGCGACATGCAATGACCATTCTACTCGCAGCAAACGCGGTATTTTTCCTTACCATGCTTCTGGTTTTGATCGGAGGTATACGGGATAGCAGCCTGGAAGCTGACTTTTTCGATTACGCATCGTGCGGAATCCTATCTGCGAGGTTTATCGCAAATGTCGCTAGAATGCTGCAATGACCGTAAAACACACGGTCATGGAACGCTCACTGCTTTCAAAGGCACCGGGCGTCGGCATGAGCATGCGGCCAGCACAAGCCGCTTCCTGGCCAACCAGAGGATTTTTGGATGAGCAACGTCATTCTTAAGTTTGGGGATTGCCTTCAGGTATTGCGCAGCATGTCGGATTGCAGTGTCG
>Ga0222719_10001647_pt1 | contig 21356 bp, 45 predicted proteins | sample C33_34DmetaG_FD_165039 | JGI IMG/M metagenome (GOLD analysis project Ga0222719, IMG submission 165039) | Estuarine water microbial communities from San Francisco Bay, California, United States - C33_34D | ecosystem: Environmental > Aquatic > Marine > Unclassified | place: USA: California...
AGAGCAAAGGAAATTGCTGATCAAAATGCTGTCGCTGAAGATATGGATGAGCAGTCAAAGCAGCAAATGGAACAACTCGCTATGATGAATTATGTTCCTGGTTTTGATACATACAATAGGAGTATCAATGGTGGGTATCTTCCTGATGTCCAATTCTACACTGAGACTAAAGTGCCAGAATCTCGGCGTGGATTAAGAAACGGACTGGCGCAGCAAATCCTTCATGAAAAAATGGTGGAGATGCAATATCAATAGGAGCACTAATGTCTGATAGAGATTTCTACAACCTTAGAGAACTAATCCGTAAATTACAGCGAAAAGTAGAACATCTGGAAAAGAAATTAGAGGAACGAACGACATGATTAAAATTTTAATACCGGCAATCTTACTAACTGGGTGCTCTATGGTACCCAGTTTCTGGGATGATAATGAATCAAGGTTAGCAGTAGACGTCAGGTTTGCGGTCAATAAGATAGACTGTTCAATTCCTTATCAGGAACAGGTTGCAGATTTGAAAGACAGAGTCGATCTGTTTGCTATGTACTCCGAATCACGTGGTTCCGATGATATTGGTGAGATAGTTGGTATGATGCAAGAAACCGTAGATGGTTTGTATGAAGACAAATCAAATAACTCTTTCTTTTGTAATTTAAAAAAGAAAGTTCTGGTCAAACAATCAGCTGACATTGCCGATGCGGTGATGGGGAGATATTAATGAGTGAACAAATTAAAGAACTACAAGCATTACTGTCATGTGGCGACAGTTTTGTTGAAAGACAAGCGTCGCTTGCTCTTGAAATTGCTGATGCACAAGCAGTGGGTAATATATCATCTCAGCAAGCTAAAGAGCTCATGGAGGATCTCGTTCGTACAGATGAAATTGAAGGTAAGTCGGAAGATATTGTCTTGGTTGGGAAACTCATCACAGGAGTGATGGGATTAGCATCAGTAGTGTAATGTTAGAGATGAAAGAGTGGTTTTTAAAGGAGAGTGTATAAATGGCAGAGTTTGAGTTTGCGGGAACGACTTTCCGTGGTGGCAAGATGTTTGTTGTCCTTACTGCACTCTCGACTCTGGGTGGTGCAGCATGGGGCGGCTTTGAAGTCTATAAAGATTATATGGACATGAAAGAAATTATCCAGAACATGGATACTGATGCAATGAATGCACGTATGGATATAGTCAATACAAAACTAGATGAGGCAATTGATTACACGCGTGATATTAAATCTGGTCTCAGGGACGATATTCTTGCAATTGAAAAACAAGTTGATCGGATGGAAGATAAAATTCGTGAATCAGAACAAGAAACACGTGATATTATTGCGAATGCTGAAGAACGATTTGAGAATAAAAGAGACGCTCTACAAAACGATTATGATGAAAAAGCAAATCGTCTTGCGGAGCGTAATGATGGTATGAGAACTGATCTTGAAGACAAAGTGGATCGGGAGGTCAAGGATCTTGAAGATAGATTAGGTAAGAAACTCCAGCGCGCTTTGGACAACCCTCTGGCTAATTAGAGGGTTTATTTCTTCTTAGTACATTATATGGATCTACTTGATCCAACCATACATTACCAAGTGCTGCAACATAGGCATCATAGGACTTCATCTGAAACTCTGTTTGCTTATCACCTGGAATAAAAATCTCCTGAAACTCTTCAGGAGTAATATCCATCTCAACTTTAATTTTCATAATTTAATAATCTCCACTTTGTCACCATAATTTTCTTTGAGTTCGTTGTAAATGCCAGCGTTACTCATTCGTAACCCTTGGTATGATTTATATAGATTATACCACGATCCTGACTCAGTGTATACAACTATTTTATGAGATTCAATATCAATATTCATTTCTTTGATCTGGCTGCTCAAGCGCCATGAATCACCATAGAGATAAGAACCACTCCAACCAGAGAGGATCTTTTGAAACTGTTCGCCTTCGTGGTTAACTTCGATGATTACCCAAGAGTCTGGTGTAATGCCTTGTTCTGCTGGCATTTGCATTGTTTCGTCACTCATCTGCCCACCTTATACGTTTGCCGTAGTGTGTTTCAAACTGTTCAATAAGTGTATCATATGGCAAGAGTTCTTCAGTTGTCAAGTCCCATAGATATTCACCAAGTGCATTCCAGTCTTCCCTGTGCATGGGTGCAACACTATATTCATGCCAACCATTCCAATACTCGTCACCAGGAACACCACGAATATCAATACGGCCGCCTGCATAGTATGTGGTGACTTCCTCGTATTCCCATACATCACCTGGACCAAGACCTTTAGGATAAATCGTTTCACCTTCTTTGAGAACTTCGCTTACGATTTCAGTGAGTCCTCGATCGCGATACCATTCCATACTAACAGGTCCCATCATATTGGTGCTGTAAGTAATCATATCTCGCCACCACAATGCGGACACTTTGGTTTTAATTTTCTGACCAAATCTCTCAACTCTTTGGCTTCTTCCATCAACTTTTTCAGTTTATCCTTCTGACGATCACCCTTTGCCTTTTCTAGTTCTTGTTTAAGATCCCTTTTTAACACACTAAGTCTCTGTTCAAATACTCCGGCAAATGCTGTGATCGTCTTACTCATTCTGTTAATCCATAAGCCACCTGGCCTAATCTAATCCAGCCCATCATTTTACTTTACCTCTTGAGGATAATACCTCACAATTTCAAAGTTTTCTTCAGGGTATCCAAAACTACATACCCACTCTGCTAAATCAAAATCAGGCTTGACCCAAAGATCATACCCAGTACCGCCCACTGCTTCATCTGGTAGTGCACGAGGAAATCCATATGCCCAACCAGCTGGAGTTGGATCGACCATTAATTGGTATTTAACCGCCATTTTTCTTCTTCCTCTTGCATCTTCTCTTGTTCGTTGTGACCAATCGGAGTGATTGTGTTTTTAATAATTAACTCATCGTCCCATGCTTCACCAATCATAGGTTCGTCTTTTCGGAACTGTGCGATTGCTTCTTCAAGCGTAACTTCACGTGTAGACACGATTGTCTCACCGAGATGCTGTTGTGTAAACTCCTTTGCTTCCTCACAGACTACTGTATCAGACGCATACACTTCAGGTGTGCAAGGAAAAGCTCTCATACCATTTTTAAAGTACCTCTCTTCCCCAACATTATCTGGTACTTCCACTACGTATCTCATTCTAAATTGGGAGATAGTATCTACCATTACATATTTACTCATCTTCTTCTCCTTTAATCAAAAACCAAATCAGTCCCAAACAAAATAAAAGTATCCACCCTGATATTATCATTCTATTACCTGAGCCTTACCGTGCTTGAACTTACCGAAGCGATTCTTTTTCATATTAACTTTAAACATCGTATACTTCCAGCCTGGGGGTGGAGGTGGAATACATTTATCTTCTCTGGTCATCATGCTTGTAGTTGTCTGTATGACTTTAATTAATCTACCAAACTCTTTCTTACAAGCCCAGATAGCAGCTGGAATACTTTTGTTGAAGAACTTACGCTCATGAGGAAATCCAACCCCATCTTCAAATTTTACCGTGATCCAATAGCTGGTAGTGTCATCTTCTTGATTGTACCAAGCATCGGTCAAAGTATCATCACCCCTCATTGATGCTGGCTTGAACTTTCCTGCTCTTTGATTACTCATAATTTAATCCCATAATGATCTATAATACTTTCCAAATAATGTTAATCCATTTCCAATTCTTCGATGATGCTTTTCCATACCTTCGCGATCGATTTGAAACGTATCTTGTGGTCCACGCTTCATTTCTGAATAACCATTTTCTAACTTCTCCCAGTATACGTCAGATTTACCTGAGTAAAATTGTTCGTCGTTATCGTCGTCAAGAATTTGTTCAAACGACCAGATCATTTCATCCATAACATAATCCCAACGATCAAAGAAATGTGGATCTGTTTCTCCGTTGACACTATACTTTTCTTCATACCACCCATGAGGCATCCTTAATTCGTACGGTACGTCTTCGCTATCGACATTAGGTGCACCATGCTTAGTAGCCTTTAATTGCTTAAGCATTGGAAGAATAATCAACGCAAGTGTATGGTCCATATCCCACGTGTCGTAGTCATGGATACGAATCTCTTCTCTACGAGGAGTGTCATCATCTTTATATGGACCAATTGTTATTTTCATTCAGTTAAAAACTCCGGATCAGGCTCGTTATTACTATTGATCTGTTCGTATAGATCAGCATTGACAGCACCGTATTTTTTGACAAAATCTTCTTTTGACAAGTTGATTGCATCTTCTTGCATATCAAAGAAGTCGTTACCCATCTTACTCATTAGAATTCTCCTACTGTTCCATTCTTAGCATAAAAAGCAGCTGCCCCACGTTCGTACGAAGTTGAGGCGCGAAGCTTACGTATTTTCTCTTCAAAGAAATCTTTCTTGATCTCGTCGTGTAAAATATTTATTGCTTTGACCCAGCCTTTGTTCATCCAGAACGTAACTAACAACTCGTCCTGCTTGGCAAAGATTTCCTTTGCACCTGGTACATCAATATTACGTAACATTTTTTGTAGCCTCCGCTGTACGATTGTTATTTAACTTTAACAACGCGTAATTCAAATTAGTGATTGCACCACGCATTGCTTCCGTTTCAACAGCACTTGCATCGATCGTTTGCAAATCATTGTACATACGATCCAAGGTAACTTGCATCTTTTTGATTTCCATCATCATGTCCCAACGTGGTGTATTAGAAGCTGCAACTTTATTTAACATTTTCATAATCTATCTCCTCATTTGATATAACCATTATCCTATATTTTAAGAAAAGGTAAACATCGATTTCAATATTTTTTTCACTAACAATTTCAATCATTTATTTAAATGTTTGCACTCGCCTCGGAACTTGAATCCTGTGCAGGTGCATGTGTTCTTTGTTTTGTTGACCTGGTACACTTTACCTTTCGATCCAGCTACTTCAATGATGTCATCATCGTGCTCTTCAGGTACTGTACCAACTAAATCAAATGTACGACCTCGAGTGTCAAACTTCAGCGGTTTTGTATACTTATCTAAACCCCTAGAGTAATCACCAACTTGGAACCAGACAAGTTTGTCTTTCTCGTTGACATAATACAAATGTGGATGATAGAAGAACTCATCCACCTGGCCAGTTGTTTCACAAAGAATACGGATCATTCAGGTCCTCCACTTACAAAATAATATAATATTAAACCGAAACCAATACCAAACATTGATGCAAGTATTAGTTCAATCCACATCAAAACTTTCTCCATTCACCGGAGATCAAAAGATACGCAATCGCGATACCTGTTACTCCAAGTACCAACATCACGTCAAGATAATTTGCTGTGTAACCCATAATTAAGCCCTCGCTAAAACTTCTGATGCGTCAAATACTGAGAAGAAACGTGGCTTCTTAGAAGTCTCTGTTTCGTCCTCATCCTTTGAGAACATTACCAGCCTAGCACAAGCTTTCAAACCTTTCAATTTTTTACCTGGGATTCCCAGGTCACGAGTTGCCTGCTTGAAGGTAACGACTGCATCAACACCAACAGCTGCCAAAGTTTCTGCGTTCATGCCAGTGTACTCACGCTTTGTTACAAAATTCATCATATCTATCTCTCCTTCATTTGATGTAGCCATTATCCTATATTATATGAAAAAGAAAACAGTTTTTTTGTAATTATTTGAATTTATTATTCTGAAGGATTTGAATCGGTTAGATGATAAAGCTCATCCAGGTTGTAGTAATGAATACCGTCCGAATCTTCGTACGATATGATGAGGGGTTCGTCGTCTAACATAATACTGGAAAGAAGTTCTTGTAGCTCCCGAGCGAGTTTTTTTTCTTCTTCCAGCTCTTTTCTTTTTCTGAATTCGTTAATATTAGTTATATTTGACATATTCTGCTATACCAGGAAATATTGCCGCAATAGCGCATGCACATTCTCTAGCAACCTCCATATGTTCTTTCTGAGTTCCGTTACCTGAACGTAGTTCAATATAATGAATCCACGATCTAATAGTTCCATTCATATACAAACGCGATGTTGTTAGACCTTCGGGTAACAAAGCACGTGCTTGTTCTTTTGCAATACCAAGCTTGATCGCTCTTTTGTATTCTCGTTCTGCCATCCACATAACACGACCTTGAATGCGATACCATTCACGTTCAAGCTCTTTGTCCTCAACTTCGATCGAGTTCTGTCGATTCTTTTCATCTTGCAGCCGAGCCTCACGCCGAACAAACATTTCATCAAACTCTTGGTCTGGATTTGCATATCGCTGAGAAAACTCTTGAAAGGAAAATGATCGATGACGTAGAATCTGTCGAGCAATGTCTCTTGTAGTCTCAATCTCTAAACAAGCACTGACCATCTCGAACGGGGACCAGTGTTTATGCTTTGATAGATATCCAAGGAGTTTCTCATTCGTCTCCTTGTTGAGCTGGTTGGATGGGTTGGAGACACGGGCACAGAAGGCGACGAGATCTTGTATTGAGGAGTCGGCTTGTTCTCCCAATTCAGGATTTGGTTGCGAGTAAGATACAAGTTTAACATTCATAGCTCCAGGTTGCTCCATTGTTTTAATTTGTGTCGTTTGGCTTTTGAGCCGTCCACAAGATCTGTGTATGTCAGCAATTGCTTTTCAATACAGATTTCCATCATACAGTAGAGATCCCCAAGTTCTTTTTTAAACATTTCCGTTGATTGTTCACTAGGAAATCTTAGCATCTTTGAGCAGGCTTGAATAACCTCCCCACACTCTTCAGATGTAATCGTCATTAACTCTTCATGCTCTGTCATAGCTTCCATCCATTAGTATCAGGTTTTTCATTATTACCAAAAGTGTTTAGTGGTTTGTCAGGAATCGGATCGTCATTCATAAGATCCTGCTCTTCCACATCATAAAGTCTCATTTTAGCTCTGTCGACTCCAATGAGAAATCGCTTAGCGATAGTGGGATCGTTATATCTGTTTTTAAGTTGCTTAACCATGAGCTGTCCAGCTTGTTCGAGTTCCTCAGTAGATATAAGCGCAAACATGAGGTCGGCAGTGGCAGGGAGACCAAACGATTCTGATGTGTCTTCAAGGCCAACATCAGAGTTGGAATAACCGGACCTGGTCGTCTGGGTTGCCGATACAATAGGTACATCGAATTCCACAGCGAGTCCCCGAATCTCTTCTGCAATTGCTTTAATGTAATTGTAGGAGTTGATTGCACCGCCCATTCCTTTCATCCGAGAACTAGAACAAATATTCAAATAGTCAATGAAGATGATATCCGGAATAAATTGTTTCTTGAGCTTAAGCTCATTAAGTAGACCGCGGAAATGACCAGCGTGCGCTTGGCCAGTGGGATACTCTTTAATAATCAACTTACCATTTGTCTTACGAGAGATATCTGCAACCTTAGTAGTAAACATATCCTTTGACAGTTTATCCAACTGATCAATAGGCACATTCAATAAGTTCGCATCAATACGTTCTGCAATACGCTCTTCGGCCATTTCCATAGTTATATATAAAACATTGCTTTGTTGTGTTAGTGAAGCAGCAGCCATGTGACACATAAACAGAGACTTACCCACACCAGTCCCCGCAAGAGCGATATTAAGCGTTTTAGCCGGCAAACCTCCCTTTGTAATTCGGTTGAAGTATTCAAGGTCGAAAGGTAAGCGTTCTTCCTCAGTGTGATAAAATTCGTATCGTTGTTCTGCGTTTTCTGTATAGTCATGGCCTACATTATTATCAAATCCAACACCCAGAGCTTTACTCAATAAATCAGGTAAAGCACCCTTTGTTAATGACTCATGTTTACCATCAATAATAGAAATAGATTCCATAATTGCGTTGTGGATCGCACGATCCTGACACCACTTCTCAGTAGTATCACTGAGCCAATCTTCGTCTACCTTTTCGTTTGAGAATAGATGTGGTAAGATCTCAGATGACATTCTGTACTGTTCATCCGTCAGCCTGTCTGACTGATCAATCTCAATCTGAAAAGATTCGGCGGTAGGAAGTTTGTTATACTTAGCCACAAACTTTCCGGCCTCCTTAAAGAGGATCCGATATATTCCCTCAAAGTAATCAGGCTTGATAAAAGGTAAAACCTTTCTCATGAATTTCTCATCAGTCAAAAGGTTTCGTAGAATAGTCTGTTCTAGGTTTGCATTCATACTTGTTCTTTAAAGTCCACACTTCCATCCTCTACACCCTGCAGCAACAGGGCATATAGAACATTTGTCACATGCTGTAGGAAGTCTTGATCCTCTTTCTGTAAATCTGGATCGGGTGATGAGATAATCTCAAAGTTATATCTCAGACACCCTTCCTTCCCATCCAATCTTATAGTGTCATATTGTACTACAGTTTCAATAAAAGGTCCAGAGAGGATTCTCACAGCCCATTGATCATCCTGTTCAGGAACAAGTTCATAATCCTCATTCTCCTTCAACGGTTCTGTCATCAATAGCCTCCGTTACGATTGAGAATCGTTTTTTGATGTATTCTTTGAAATCTGTTCCTGCCAATATGGGTTGCCAGAACTCAGCAGTGAGCGTATCCCGTTCTCGCGACTTTGGATCCATAAGCTCGCCAGAGCTCCGGTCGACACGACAATACCAACCGTTAGAAGGCTTAGCAACGTAGCCGCCGTCCAAAGCAACATCAAGCAAACCGCTCCAACGCTGAACACCACCTTCCCAACTGACTGAAATAGGAATTCTTGACTTTTCTTTAACAAACCTTGATTTCTCCACATTGATCACAAAGTGATAACCCTTGATCTCTGTTCCTTGCTTATCTTGCTGACGACCAATGATCCAGATATTATCTGCTGAATAGTAGACACCAGTACCACCCGACACAATGTCTTTAGGGAACAGTCCTTGTTCCTTGTATGTATGATTGATAGCCACACATGGAATATCCTTCATAGTCAAATACGGAGTAGTCATCCGGAACAATGACTTCAACTGCTTGGCGCGAGACATGTCTGCTACTGATTTTTCGTTCATCGTATCCTCGAGTTCTTTCTTGGATGCAATGTTACCAATTGAGTCAATGATGATGATTACTTTATCGCCCTTCTCGATATTCTCGAGTTGGTTAATCAAGTCAAACTTCAGTTCTTCAATATTCATTACAGGTGTGTGAAGTACGCGACCAGTATCAATACCAAATGTCTTAAAGTATTCCTGAGGGGAACCAAACTCTGAGTCATAGAAAAGTAGGACACTATCCGGATACTGATCCAGATAGGCTGATGCCATCATCAGAGCAAAAGAAGTTTTAAAGTGTTTCGAAGGACCTGCTAGAACAGTCAACCCAGGACTAAGGCCACCATCAACATCACCTGATAGGGCAACGTTGATCATTGGTACTTTGGTTGGTATCATATCCTTACTTGTAAAGAATTTAGATTCAGAAAGAATTGATGTCTCTTTGACCTTCGAATTCTTTTTCAGTTTATCCATTATTGACATTATTGAACCCTCTGGATGACAACACGATCAGTATCTGCTATTTCACCCCGTTCAATCTTTGCATCAAGAACTTTTTTCGAGTAAACTTTGTAATGACTTCCGTTTTCTCTCATTACACAATATACAGTGTTTGCTGTTAGTGGGACATCTCGCTTATCCGTATTTTTCGTCATGCTTTTTTCCTTTGCCGTAATCACCATCATACTTATGGAGAGCTTCTGCTGTAAATGAAAGATATTGTCCAATACGAGTTCCCGATTGAATTCTCATCGGTCCAATGTGCACATGCATTACTCCAGCCATGACCCCCTGATACCCACTATCATATAATCCAGAAGTAAGGAATACACCATTACGGTTCAGAGTGCTGCGCGTAATAACAAAACCAGCCTCTCCTTCGGCTACTTCAATTTCGTTCTCCATGATTACTTCATAATGTCCCGGCTCAAGGTTGTAGTAACCTTCTTCATCAGGTTGAATCTCTTTAGAGCCTCTGTGTAACTTCTGCTTCTCGTCAATGATGAACCAATTCTCTAAAATTCTAAATACTTTTCCTAACCGAAGGTCGACAGCATTTGGCTGGACATCCTCTTCTTGTACATTGGTCAACATTGAACTATTGGTATCACTACCAATATTAATCATTGTCATTATTGCTATCCTCATTTTGAAGTTCGTTCAACAAAAAGATCGAGTAGTGAATAATCTTCATTACATCTTTAGGATTGTATCCCTCTTTCTTTCCAAAGCGCTTTGCGTACTTGATAATATTCGACATACAAGCCTCTTTCATAATACCCATGTCGTCCCAGTCGTCAGTTACCTGGTGACCAGACTTGCCACTGTAGTGTGCATTGTATGTTGAGTCAACGTACTGCTGAATCGCTTTGATGATCTTATCTTCATTACGCTTGTATTCAATCATTCACTAACCTCTTCTACTTCTAAAGGTCCATATATCCACGTCTCAGTATCGTGGTGATCCCAGCCAGCATTCTCAAGTCCTGCCCAGCCATCTTCTTCCCACAACTCGAGAACCTCATACATTATACTCGTTTCCTGGTCTTCAGTCAACTTCTGGTTTGGAGACCAGGCCTCGGTGACATCAAATGAAAAACTATCAGAGGATTCCATGTCTTCGATATCAAATTCCTGAACACAGAATCCATTCTCGTTCAAAGCATAGACTGCTTCAAACTCGACGTCCTCATCCATGCCAAGTGTATACGTAGCAAAACGCCAACCTGTCTCGAAGTTGACGTATATGTTCTTTTCCTCATTGTACCAAGTTTCTGTCTCTATGACATTCTTCTTAATCTCATTCGTCACTCTGATCAGTTTCATTTTCTTGCTCACGTTCCCATATCAAATTTTCCACATGCACGATCACATTAGAGAAACCCATCTGAAGAGGATGGTTATCATTAAGTTCTTCATTTCTAAAATGATCAAGCTCAGCTAACTGCTCGTCAGTCAGTTCCTCAACAGACTCTATACCATAATATTCTGTAACATATTCTTCAACACATTCAGTCATCTCTCGTTCTACCCAGTCGAGAATCTTGTGTGTTCTGTGCCATTCAAAAGCCATTACTCTGCTCCCACTAGCTTGTCAATAAAGTCTATATTATACACTACTGAGTTCAATTGGTCAATACCAACAGCATCTTTCCATGGAGGTCCAAGACTAGCAGGGAAATCAAATTCAACTTCTTTCTCAAACTTACCATTGACAAGACCAGTAGGAGAGTTATCAAAACGAACATTATTCAGTCCAGCCCACACTGCAGCAGACGAATCCCAGGTAGCAATGTATTTGTGCCATGGTTCAAGCAATGAGATCTCGTTCGGACCATCAACCATACCCAGGCAATGGAAGATCCCATAATAATCGTTATGATTGTTGAAATACCCTCGTTGTGTTAATAACTCAAGGATACGATAGCGAGACATGTACCGCTGAAGCTTGTTATCTTTCTCTACACCAAATGCATTAGGACATCCAAGGATAGAAAGACCAATACGATCCACATAATTACGACCATCATCTAAAGCCCATTCCATACAGTACAGATAATCTTCAAGATCACCTACCTCAGATTGAGGAACGAAGAATGTATCGTATCCTTCTCTATGATAGATCGGAGCTGTTTCTTCTGCAGCTGCAATCGTCCTAGACGAATGTTCACCAGGATAGTCGGACATGACAATCATATCTGCTCTACAGGCTTCAGCCATTGGAAGAAGGTCATCAGTGGAGTACATTGGACGACCCTGCTTATACATCTCGAAAGCAGAGTTATCCATAATCTTCTGCTTACCATCATCCAGGTTAGCATAGAAGTCTCGATAGACAGGATCCTGCTCAACAAGGTGAGCCAGGATTAGATGTGCACCATTGGTACGAGTGAAAGCACCGAGAAACGCAGTCGGTGCAATATGACAAAAGTTAACCATAATAAATCCTTATTCAAATGTTAGACGGCAGCCGTTCTCACCATCCTCCGATACTTCAATAGCAATTGTACGATCCGGATAATTCTCTCGAACATATCCGGCCAGCTCACGAGCCATCATTTCACAGCTCTTGTAATCGAGTTGCATTGTGCCACCATCATACAGAGCCTCAAGCTCACGTTTAAATAAAATAAACTCAACATCCCGATCATCGTGCATCACCTCGAGCTCTACTCGGAAGTGAAAGATATGACGATGAGGATGTCTGAGAAACTCTACACCTTCTGGTGCATCAGGATACTTGTGGATACCTTCCTTACGGAACGTAACCCAAATAAAATCTTTACTTTGCATTCTCTAACCTTTCCTTCAGTGGTTGAAATTTTTCATGAAATGGTTTATTATCTCTTAAATTATAGATATTAGCAACCACCCAATTGCGCTGCTTCTTACTCAGCAATCTAAGCTCTGTAATACCACTACATGTATCATACTTGTTATTATCCTCACATCCAAGATACTTTTCAACCCATACTTTCGTATAACCAGTAGCTGGGAACAGATCATTTAAAAAGAATTGTTCAATAATATTGACTTGTGTTTGCGATAAATTAGGCCACGAGAATGCTGTTTTTCCATCCCAGTCCTCATAGTTCTTTTCATATCCATCATCAACTTCGGGATTGAATCTATCATCAGCATTTGAGTGATGCGTTTGGCCAAACTTAACCCAACATTTTGATTCATCGGGGATTGAATACACTTTATTAACCATATCTCTCATATAGAATTTCATTAGATCACCTTCTCATTCAAACAGACATTCTTAATAAACACCATATATTGCTCACGACCCCAACGTTCGAGATATTCTTTCTTACCAATTCCCATCTCTACAGTTGACTTAATGGATCGAATCTTCGCTCGATGATTGTCTTGTTTACCACGCACATACTGATCTATCATATTATCACAGAAAGTGTACAACTCGTCAAGGGTCTCTATCAAATTTGCTTCTGTAATCAAGTGCTCAAGATTTTTCATAATATATTTCTCATTTCAAATAAGTTCCCCAAGGATACCTCATTTCTTCCGGTAGGTCAACAGGCCCACCTTGATCTAACCACATTTTAGAGATAGTGTAAATGGCGCAACCATCTACAACTACATCACGCCATCTACATTCCATTTCTTCAAAATCATAGATGCCATCAGGAACTTTCTTTCTGAACTTGTCTGGCATCACATGAGTGCGGAAGTACTTCTCTAAGACTTCTTCACCAATCAAATCACGCAGATCCACGAATATTTGCCATTACTTCTTTACGAAGCTCACTATTGTGTACACCAAATTCACCAAGGCAACATGCCGTAACAGTTGTTGAGTTTGTATCCTTGATACCACGCTGACTTACACACGTGTGACCTGCTTCAACGACAACCATCACATCCTGGCTACCAGTAATGTAAGCAATTGCATGAGCAATCTGCTGTGTCAGCCTCTCCTGGACCTGAGGACGCTGAGCGAAGTATTGAGTGATACGATTGAGTTTAGATAGGCCTAGGACCTTCTCTCCTGGGATATAAGCGATGTGGGCATGACCAATGATAGGACGTAAGTGATGCTCACAATCAGAGTACAGAGTAATGTTCTTCTCAAGAACAAACTCATCACCGTGACAGAACTTATTCTCTACAGTAGTACACTTAGGGAATGTATCGTAACGAAGACCAGAAAAGATCTCATCAACATACATCTTAGCAACACGCATAGGTGTTTCTTCTAGTGAGTCGTCAGTCAAGTCAAGACCAAGTACTTCGAGCATCTCTTTAGTAAGGTCGGCAATCTTACTGATCTTCTCATCACGATCAGCTTTGACCATCTCGGTGATAGGAGTATTGATACCCCAAGCGTCCAGGTGTTTATTGACCGCACGGCCTAGTTCAGGATTACTTTTAGACATATTTGTTTCCTTCTCAGATTATGTTTAACGACCGTGGAGAGGCGAGGACGGTCAGGCCTGGGCCAGGGAAAAACTCATTGCGAGTGCAACTCCTGGAATACCTTGTTGCTTGAGACATTTATTTATACTCTTTCAGCTTTTTAGCTGGACTCTGCCAGTCCCATAGGGGCTTTTCAATCAAGTAATTATCGATCGATGCATTCTTCTTACCTTGCTTGAGAGCAGCCTTTTCATCGATTGTAATGAAAGCAGAATTCTTCTCATGCTCACGACACTCGACTCGAGAGATGTAGGCTCGCCCATCAGTAATTAAATAAATGAATGGATTGACCTGTTCCCAGATAAAGATCGACGACATCTCCATTGATACTCCATATGGAAGTATCCGAAGGTCTACAAGACCAGCTCCATAAGCCAAAGTAATATCATCCATACGAGGATCATCTGCACCAGCCAAAGCTGTGTGATCAAAATAGTACTCAAGAAAACTTTTCACTTTCTTTAGATCACCAAAGCCAACAATCCATCCATGTTCGTCAGCTTCACCAGCAAACTCAAAATGAACAGAACGATCATAGCCGTGCCACTTAGAGCATGGTCCCTCACATTCTCGTCCTAGCTCGTCTGTATCAAACCATTGCATATGAGCAACAGGAAGATTGTAGTACGACTTAGTGCTTCGTAGTATCATTCTTAAACTCCTTCATAAACTTCTCACTATCCTCCAGATGTTCAAAGTACCAGCGGTCACCGTAAACTTCTGTAAATGTATTCACATCCCATGACTGCTTAGGTACATTAGCCTTACACCAATCCTTAGCAGCCATTCTAAAATCACTGTGGATGTCCACTATGAATGGGTCTTGTAGCCACCTACGCTTATGCTCAAATATCTCTAGTGGTAGCATTAATCCTTCTCCCAAGGGAAGCTGATCCAACGTTCGTCATCAATACGTAAAGAAGTAGCATCCGTTGTGAATGTACTTCCTACCCTTTCCACTAACGACACAAACTTCATAGTACGAGGCTGTACATCGATTGGAGGAGATGTTGAGTACTCTTCCTTAATCTCCGTCATTGTTAGACCACTATCGTTGATATCGTCGACAAAGACAACAGTCTTGCCCGATTGTAATTCTTCATCGACAGTACCTGAATACATCTTAATATCATTATCACGTGTCGACCAAGGCATACACTCCATCGGAACATCCAATGCATGAGAGAGGTGGAGAGCCGGAAGAAGACCACCGCGAGCAATCCCCACAATTAGGTCTGGTCTCATCTTTGACACTTCATACTCTAGGTTCTTCATCATAGAAAGAGTATCCTCGTATGTCAAATATATTTTTGATTTAAATTTCATTAAAATTCTCTTTTTTCATATATATACTAATAGGGTCATGCATAGGAGAATAACCCATGGTCGATAGAACTACACCCAAATATCAAGCAATTGGGGCCAAAGCCCAACAAACAATGAGAACAAAAAGACGTCAGTGGTTTTTTGAATACAAATCTGGACTGTCTTGCGTATATTGTGGGGAGAACAACCCCCTCTGCCTCGATTTGGATCATATTGATCGATCCAGTAAGAGGGGCATCATAGCCACTATGATAACTGGTGGATATGCTTGGGAACGCGTTATGGAGGAAATTGAAAAATGCCAACCCGTTTGTGCCAACTGTCATCGTATTAAATCCATACTCGAATCAAGTAAAATGCAACATGTAGACATTGAAAAATATATCCCTGAAAACATGTTACACTTACGTCCCGATCTGATTTCCGAATAGGTAGCAATGTACCCGAGCTGATACATTGTATCCTCGTTCGTACGCTATCTTAGCCACATCACCCGCCACCTCGTGTTGTCCTTCGACGGTGGCAGAAACGGGCATCACCCAGACAGGCCAATAAACATTCTTGGCTCGGAGATCAGCGATCACACTTTCCATCTCTTCCCACTGTTCCTTCTCAGGACCCATCACAAACTTCAGCTGACCTGAAGGACCATGATCTCTACGATATTGTGATTGAGCAATATCATGATACTGAGCAATAACATCAGGCTTGATAGCTCGCTTAGGATCTTCACCAGCAACGGTCCATAGCTTAGGAGATACAGAGAAGAATGTAGGAATTCTATTCCTCACACGACCTGTAAAGTACTCTACAAAATCATCCTTCAACGGTTTCGTACCATTCGTCTCAAATGTAAGACCACCGGGTGCTTGGCCCATCACCTTGAACTCTTCAAGGATTCCCACAATACAATCCTGACTAGTGGGCATCAAAGGCTCACCCCCAGTAAAACACATATGGGATGTTTGACCAGATACAGGATGTGTAAAGTCTCCGTCTGGGTTTGAATCTGTTACAAGAACTTTTCGAATATGTTCGGCTAGTTCTTCGGGAGTGCCTTTGCCCATCAAATGCTTGAACTTCTTCGACCAGGTATAAGAACTATCACAACCTTTCTCGAATACAGGAAGATCCTCAACACGAGTAATATCTGTCAGATCAATTTTCTCGTATGGAAGATCATAGGTATCCGGATTAGTTGGATCCTCTTGCCCAAACCCATTACACTGCAGGTTACATAAGAAGAATCTAAGCCAGGCTGTCGGTACACCAGTGTAATGCCCTTCCCCCTGGATAGAGTTAAATATTTCACTGTATAAGTATTCTTTCATCATGATTCCCATTTTACATGTTTTTGTAGACAAATTCAAGCGCTCTGTCCGCTTCTTTGTCAAACGGTCTATTAGCATACCAGTTGCCTGTATCTTGATCAAACTCCTTGCATAGATGGGTTATCTCAGATGCTGTGATAGGATACTCACGCTTAACAGCATTAGCAGCAATCGATACCATAATTCGATACATCGTATGGTACCAACCAGTTCCAGTGATTGATCTATATTCTGATTCAAGGTGTTTAGGGAAGAATGGACAGTCGCGATACGATGTCCAATGGTAGCCAGTATTTTCTAATTTAGCTTTTCGGTGTTCAATAATCTGCTTTTGCATTTCCTCTGGCAGACGATCGATAAAATTATTTGAGTCTCTTTTCTCTGAGTATGGAAACTCAGACATCAACTCATCTGGATCAATAGGTTGTACGCTACCACCAGTAAAAATAAAGTTGTCAGCGCCGAGATATTGACCAGGGATATAATACATTCTTGATAGATCTTTAGTTTGGCGATCGCCGATGTCGCCGAGCTTTGATTGGAGAGCGTACCAGAAGTGTTTGATATGATCTTTTCCAACTCTTCGTCTAAGTGGAAATACAAGCCTAAATTTCGGCGAATCGCTCCTGCTACTTGCAGTACTATAGCAAACGTAGTGATAATCACCAGCCAGTACATCCAACTCACTCTTTAAGTCTCCTTTAAATTCATGATCGTCAACATCAACTGCACACCAGCCACCCCAGTCTACAACATTGTTGTTAGCTCTTGTTGTATCTGGTATATAGGTGGCCGGGGATATTAGTTGAGCGTCTTTCTTACTTTCTCTTGGAACTTGTGCTAACTTATACAACAGCTGCTCAAACTCAGCGAAGGACTTGAAGTCCATTCGCTTATGAGTCTTGTTATCAAATATTTTATTGAAAATTGTTAATGATATATCAGTTGTCATTTTTCACTAAGTAAATATTGTTTTCAGCTGGTGCACCTTTCTCATCTATAAATTCAAGATGACTAAATTCTGGTACATTATAGCCTATCCCCTTCAGGAAGTCAACATACGCGTCCAACATCTCATCACGTGATGCTTCATCTGCAATTTCATGCACAATAGTCCGTGCTGCTGTAAATTCCTGATGAAATTCTGGGCATTCCCATTTAAGTGTAATCATACGAAAAAGTCCTCTAGTGTTGCTTCTTGTTCCGCCTTCCAGCCAATTGCAGCCAGAATGAAACGAAGGGGTTCGAGAAATGTCTTCTCAAATTGTTTATTATAGTCAATATATTTATCCAACCTCAGCTCCTGCGGCAGATAGTCTGGAAATGTGATTACATTCTCCTTAATGTAATTCGGTAGTCTCAGATAACAAAACTTGATCTTATCTCCATCCTGAATCAATTGATACTTCTTCTCCAGTCCCATATTCTTGATGTGATGGTTATATGTCAGAGCACCCCGAACATGGATAGGAGTTCCTTTCTGATAGATATCTTTACGTTCAGAATCTACCCATTTGGTGAGGTTCGAGACACCCCTCGGAAACGAAACGTCTTCTGGCGATAGCGACATAAACTCAGCCTTGAAGTCTGCAATCTCTTTCTGAGTTTCTTCTTCTGTCGATGATATGATGACCCTGAATAGTTTCTTCAGAGCATCTCGACAGACAGTTGGAGTAGACGACTTGATTGCCTCAATACCCATAATCTTTAACTTCGGTTCAGCATACTGAACACCCTCACTGTTATGCACATTGAGAATGTATCTCTTCTTTGCAGTCCAGATACCACGATCGGCAATCACCTCTCGCTTCATCACCATCTTGTTCTCGTATGCATTCATTCGCCTGGCCAGCTCGTCATAGCCATTTGCAATGATAGGCTCGAACTTATCTCTACAAACACTATCTAGGAACTTGACAGGATTATTAGGATTAAATTTATCAACTAGTTTATTAGTCTTAATATACAGGGAATCTGTATCGATGGCAACAATGTAATCAGTATCTGTTGTACCAATCAGTTGGTTCATATATCCATTAACATACTTCTCTGCCCATCGAATAGAGAGACGACCAGACGATGTAATTGCATCTGCAATCCGAAGATCAAAGTATCTAAAGTGAATGTTACCCAATGCCCCATAAAGACTGTTCATCAGAATCTTACTAGCTTGTTGAGCATTATCAAGAGTCGCAATCTCTTTCTCTAATGCATATCTGTCATGGGGTGTACTATCAGCTGGGAGATTCTGTAGTCTCTGTTCAGCCTGCAACATCTTCTGTTTCGTCTGCTTGCGGTCGGCGTAAAGTTGATCGACGACTTCAGGTAAGAAGCCACGCTTGTCCTTTCTGAAACACTGACCAGTAGCGGCCATTGCATATTCCGTATCGTTCTGTACTGAATTGTTGAGGATTCCTTCAATTGTAACTCCTGGTACACGATGTGGCACAATAGTGTCTGGTGACATATTGTATTGCATAATCAAGTGAGGATACAGAGAGTTCAAGTCAAATGAACAGATCCAGTCATGTCGGCCGACCATAGGATCTTTGACATGACCACCACCTAGGTCAGCTTTCTCTTGTGGAGGTCCGCGGAATGGAATTGCAATCTTTCTATCGTAAAGAACACGATAGATGTATGTATCCCAGATCGATGTTGTTCCGAATGCCTGATCATAGTTGACTCCGGCTCGATATGCCATAGTCATAGCCAATGTAATCAACCCAAGCTTGTCTTCGAGTCGGTCTACCAACTCAACGTCTTTTATGTTGTAATCAATAAACTTCTGGAAGTCGTGCTTGTACAAGGTAAACAATGATCCATGCTCTTCGTACGATAACTTACGTTCTCTGAGAACAACGTGAGCAATATGATCTAGTCGGTACGACTCCTGAGCTCCGTACGAATATCCAAACTTCTTAAACAGGTCAAGATAGTCGAGAAGCATGATACCACGAATCTGATAGTTAGCAATTGTTTTATTATTGATTGTTAATGGTCTGGATTGTATTATTTTATGGGGTGATAGTTTATTTGTAAAATGTCCAGGGTTTCCAATATCATTGTTATCAATGACTTTAGTAATTCGATTGACCAGGTAAACCATATCAAACAGTTTACTGTTCCAACCTGTAACAACATCTGGTGTGTTCTGACTATCGGACCACCAATCGAGAAACTTCATTAGCAGCTGAGCTTCACCATTACATTTTTGATACATGACAACATTATCTTTCATAATAGACTTACTTGTGTCGTAGTCGTACAGACCCCACACGTAGTAGATATTATCGATATTATTCTTACAGGTAATTGAGATAACTTCTCGGTCAGCTCTCTCCGGATGAGGAAATCCATCATCAGAGGCGACCTCGATATCGATTGTAGTTACGTTGATAATGTTCCGATCAAATTTGATTTCACCAGGCCAATGCTTCTGACGATACTGAGCAGCAAAGTCGTCGTTGCCATACAATTTGCAGTTAACAACATCCTTCTTGTCATTTATGTATTCGATGCAATCGCTAATAGAATCAAACTCACGCGTGATGGCCTTGTTTCCATCAAGAGCTGTCCAATCTCCATTAGGATCAGATTTGTGTATGGTGGGTCTGAAGTTTCGGTCTACTCGAGTGAAGCGCTTGCCATGATCGTCGTAGCCTCGACAGTAGATTGTGTTTCCGTATTTATATACAGATGTATAAAATGACATAGTTTCTCCATAATGATTGGGTATTATACATCATTTTTTTCAGGTGGGGAACTCCTTTTATTGAAAATTTTATCCCAGTTTTCAGAAAACTTTTTAGGATCGACGGGACGGGGATCGCTCCCCTTCCCGCCATGCCACGTCTTAGCCATAGACTACATCTACCTTTGCACGAAGATATTCTAAGACTGATTCTGGTGATGATTCGCCATAAGGATCCGGATCATCTGCTGTTGCATCTGGTTCTACAAACATTTTTTCAATGACACCGTTATCTACAACCATAGCATATCGGCGTGACCGAGTACCAAATCCAACGGCTGACATGTTGATAGCCATTCCCATTTCTTTTGTGAACTCTGCATTACCGTCAGGAATAAAATCAATCTTACCAGCACAGTCTTGCTCAAGCATCCACTTACGCATAACAAAAGTATCATTTACCGATAACACATAGATCGCATCAATCATATGAGATTTGATAACATCGTGTTGTGCTACAAAACCCGGCACTTGATATGTAGAGCAAGTGGGTGTATACGCACCCGGTAGCGCAAACACTACGACACGATTGCCCAGGAAAATATCCTTTGTTTCTACGTCTACCCATTTGAATGGATTATCCCCTCCGATAGATTCATCACGGACTCTCTTCTTGAAAGTCACGTTAGGTACTGGTCTACCTTCCATTACCCTTGTCCTCTGTATGTCTTGTGTGATCTCTTCTTTGCTTTATTCATAGAAGAAGTTTTAACTGTTCCTCTACCAATAGAGGTTCCTTTCTTAAAAGATTCAGGGCGCCATGCGACGCCCATGCTAGATTTAGCAGCCATTATGCATTAATACCTTCTGAGTAGACAGTCTTACCATCAATACGTGAAGCAGTTAAAATAGATTTACGATTATCTCCATCAGCTTTATAGCTAACATGCACCCAACCAGAATCAGGGATACCTGGAGTATAGAACTCAAGAATGAGTTGATCGAAATCGAGATTATCCCGGATCCACTCTGCGAGATCCGCGTTTGGAACTCC
>Ga0222719_10001648_pt1 | contig 21353 bp, 1 predicted proteins | sample C33_34DmetaG_FD_165039 | JGI IMG/M metagenome (GOLD analysis project Ga0222719, IMG submission 165039) | Estuarine water microbial communities from San Francisco Bay, California, United States - C33_34D | ecosystem: Environmental > Aquatic > Marine > Unclassified | place: USA: California...
GCGATCCTCGGCACGACCGCGTATGCGGAGTCGCTGGTGCTGTACAAGGAGTACCTTGTGTGTCTGTTTGACGAGCTGCGCGACGTGACCACTGCGTACACGACCGATGCGGCGAAGCAGCAGATTCGCAACTGCGACGGGAACCTGACTGACTACAAGAACAAGCTGGGTGTGACGCTCGAGATCACATCGAACTGCGGCGCCGGGACGCAGAAGCTCACGGAGGAGTGCAACAGGGTACTGGCGCTCGAGTACTTTGAGTACCCCCGGGTGGACTTTGACCCGACTCTTGACACGACGTCTGTGCAGCCTGTGCTTCAGTTTGAGCTGGAGACGGCGGCGATTATTACTGCGGCGACTGCGCAGGACGAGGCGCTGCTGTACAACATCCGCTGGTCGTTTGCGGAGCAGCTCGGGGTGAACATGGACAGGGTGCTGGTCGAGGTCAAGTCGCGCGAGGCGACGACGTCGCGCCGTCTGCTTGCGCTCGAGTACTATGTTTGGGTGACTGTCTTTGGCGACGACCGTGGCGGGCAGGTCTGGCCGCCCGAGGGCAGCACTGCGACTGCGATCTATACGGCCAAGAAGGCGGCGGCCACGACGGAGATTGCGTCGAGGAGCTCGATTGAGTTTACGGCGGGGGACACTATGACTACACCGGTGGCACCGCCGTCGCCGTCGTCGTTTCCGTTTCGGCTGCAGCTCTCTGGACTGTTTCCGACGACGCGCACGCAGCTCATTGAGACGGACCTCATCAATATCGGGCAGAGTGTGAACTCGCTGATTCCGTCGCTGCTCGGGGTGCCGATGACGGATGTGCTGGTGCACAACGTGCGCAAGGTCTCTATGCAGATCCTGTTTGAGGTGAGCGTGAAGGCGCTTACGGCGGACGCTGGCTGCAAGCTCAGGGCGACTGCGGACGAGAATGTGAACGCTATGCAGAGCAGTATGACGTCGCGGCTCAAGACGCTCGGGTACCTGACGGGGACGCAGGCGGTCACGTTTCCCACTGTGGAGATCAAGGACTCGAACAACAAGAATATCGACTGTACCAACTACACGCTAACCGTGGTTCTGATTATCGTGGCTGTGGTTCTGCTGGGTGGCGGTGCGTTGTATATGTACTTCCGCCCTGTTACTGGAGAGGCCGGGACAAAAGTAGGTGGGGCAACTACCGAGGTCCCGGCAGCAGTGAAGCCCGTAGTTAAGCCTCAGGTGATTCCGGGGGAACAGGCCGGGGGGGCGCAGAGTCGAATCGCGGGCAATGTGATTTATACGCGTATTCTGTAAACTTGAAATTTCGCAACAATAAAATTCATTATATAGACCCATTCTGTGGCATGCCTTATTTAATGTGGGGTGGGCTAGGCATAATCAAAGCATAATGCTTGGGTTTTTGATGTGGCTTCTTCTGCTCCCGATGTGTAGCAGCCAGCTGAGTGCGCCGGTGTTTGAGCTCACTGGGTCATTCTACGACGCAGGCACGATCCAGCTGCAGACGCTGGTGCATGCGAATGTGGAAACCGTACCGTTGCTTTACATGAGTAAATTGAATAGTCCGGTTTTGGCGAGTGAGCACCCCTGTGTGGTTTCGCCGACGATCTGTTGTTTGAATGATTTCATTGTTGATTACTACACTGCGCCGGGTGTGCAAGATCTGGCGGACCACGCTGACCTGTGCACTGTGGCGGGGGGCGCGACTTTGGGGAATTCCGGGAACAGTAGTTTAGACACGACGATTCTGAAGACGCACCTCTTCCCACACTCGGTCGAGAACACCGATTTTCTGAGCGACGCGAGCGGGGTGTCGATGAGCATGACCGGGACGGCCGAATCGGGGTATACGATTTCCAAGAGTTTGCCGCTGAGCTATGTGCAGGAGAATTCCGTGAGCGAGGTGTTGGGGGCGGGGGTCACGCGGTACGAGTTTGCCACTGGAGCCGTTTTTGTGCGCCTCTTTGACGTCACGCCGGCGGTTGTGAGTATCGACGTGGTGCAGGTAAACATCCGTTTTTTTATGCAGGATTACACGTTGATTTCGGTTTCATCGGAGCAGACCCGGGTGTTTGTGGACCAGGTGCAGACGTCTCTGCACCAGGTGCGGGACGCCGAGAGCCTTGCGTTGCTTCAATATGTGAAATTCTGGTTTGCGTATGACCGTGCCACGTACCCGGAACCGCCTGCGATTATGCTGGACACGGTACGTGTGGCGAAAGGCGGGGCGTCGGACTCGTTGAGCTGGCAGCCGAGCTGTGGGGCGTCGGGGTACTATGTGACGGGCGACGCTTCCTGGAGGGGGCAGATGGATGCCATTGCGAACCGCACGTGTCTACCGCACGAGCCGAGCTTCTGCTCGGTTGGGCCGTTTGAGAATTTTTGGCTGCCGCTGCCGGCGCAGTACGTGGCGGCGGAGGGTTTTCTCTTTATCAACTTTGTGCTGAAGCTGCGGGACGGTAGCGGGTACGAGCATCTGAGCAACCTATACTTTTCGCTGGATCTGAGCCACTGGGGGGTGATTGAGCACTGCATGTCGGACAGTATAGAGGTGGGGCTGGACAATTTGATGCAGGTCACGACGTCGGTGGGGGTGCTGCCGCAAAACGAAAGCGGGACCGAGCTTATGCGAAGGGTCACCGTCGGGGGTACGCTCGACTCGGTGAAAGGGAGACGACTGCTGCAAACGGGGTGTGAAGCGCCGATCTGCGCGGCGGGGTCTGGGCTGGACGAGCTCGGGGTCTGCGAGGGCGGGGTGGTGCGGTGTACGGCGTGCGACGGCGAGGACTCGGTCATTAAACTTCGACACAATGCGAGTTTGTTTGGGTGCGTACGGGATACATGTGTTGTGCGGGAGGGCTCCGGGGAGGTAAAAAGGTGGGGCAGGGGGGGCGACGGGACCGAGGGTGCGTACAAGTTGTGGGGCCTACTGGAAAATGGGACGAGGGTAGGGGTGGGGCGGGAGACGGAGCAAATTTTCGTCAACGACACGGCCTTGTTTGACTTGGTACGTGTTGGGGAGTCGGTTATCCACCTCGCGTGCGGCAAGGGGGAGTTCATGGTGCTGACGAGCTGGAACCGGGTTTTTTTGTGCTCGGAGAGCAGCTGTGCTGAGCAAGAGCTCGACAACTTTTCCGAGATCACGCAAGTGGTATCTGCCGCAGCCGGGTTCTGGGTCGTTTTTCAGGACGGCAGCACGGCGGGCTTTGGGGCGCTGCACGAATGCGTTGACGCCGGCAGCACGGCGAGTAGTCCGGGCGTGCTGAACTTAGCGATAGCGAGCCAGCTCAATCTGTTGGGGTCGACTTTAGAGTATAGTGCGGTTTACGTGAAGAGTTATGAGGAGTCCGGCTGACCTTCTATTTAAGGAAGAAGTGTGGTATGAGTAAAATGAAACTTTATCGCGTTGTGCTCTTTTTCGTCCTCATGATAAAGTCGCGAGAAGCCGCGCACTGTCCGAGTGGCACTTTAGAAATGGACGACGAGATCAGCTGCGGGATTTGTGCGTCCGGTTCCGACAGCGAAGTTGGGAACCTCTCGTGCACCGCTTGTAAAGAGGGGTTTTTCTCGCCGGGCGACTCGTTCCAGCGGCTGCTTGACCGGCGCCAGATTGTAGAGTGGCCGTTGGACAGCGGGACGACCGTGCGGGTATCCAATAAACACATCACAAAGACGGGGGATTCGATCAACGGTGATTTTTATCTGGACCGTTCGACAGAGAATTCGGGCTATCCGATATGGTGGCTTTTCAGTCCCGGGCAGTCTACAACTGGGACGCACTTTGCATATAATCAATTTGACATCTACTCATACCAGAAATACATTGGCTCGAGCTACAACACGTTTGACGGTCTCTCGTCGACGGACTACGAGTGCGAGTGGGTTAGTATTGAATTTCCAAAGTACTTCAGGGTAACGCACTCGAGATTCATTGCGCGGAGCTCATTTCACTACCGGCTTCCCGGGACCTTTCGGGTGTATGCGAGGAACGCGAGCCATTCTGCGCAGCCAGACCCTGTTGCCCCTCTGTGGTACCGTGTGCACGAGCAGACGGTGCGGCTGGATTCCGGGCAAGACGTGTTTGAGTACGATAATCCTGGCTGGTACAACGAGTACGCGCTCTGTGTCGGCGCGTTGTATGGCTTCGACTATGGGACCACTGGGAACGATTACGCACACGTGCTGAATTTTGTGCGGTGGAAATTCTACGGGCAGGTGGACGTGGATGGGGGCAGCATGACGCCGTTATACTGGAACAAGTTTGCCGAGTACGATGCCGAGCGCGGCGTCGTGCCCGATATGATGCGGAAGTATGAGAAGCCGGTCAACTTTCCGAACCAGGGGGACACGGACAACTACTTTCGGAAGCACGTCTGGCAGCTTGCGGCGAGCGATATCTCGCTGATTGCGCAGCAGCACACGTGGGTGACGTGGACCATGACGGGCCAGCCGTACCTGAACGGGCGGTACGAGGCGAGGGCGAGCAGCAAATATGAGCATTATAATTGGCCAGCTGAGCACAAGCGAATGCCGTGGGGGGTGTGGGTATATTTGGAGGGAACGGATACAGACTCATATGTGGGGGCAGTCTGGGGAAATGCTCGGTATTCCACCACTTTTACTGGAAACAGCGACGTAAACCTCGGCGACTCTTCCTACTCGGGCGACTGGGCGACGATCCGCTTTCCTGAGCCCGTCAAGGCGAGTTGCATGCAGTTTCGGATGCGAATTCATTCGACGTGGGCGAATAGAGCGCCGGGCAAGTTTAGGATTGTTGCACGAAACAGGAGGCCGAACCAAGCGTGGCAGGACGGGTGGGAGACCGTGCACGAGCAGACGACGGAGTTGAGCTATTCGAATTACATTGGACGCTTCGACTTCAACCGGCCCACCGATTTTTACGAGGAATATGGTCTGGTAGTGCGTGCGACCCTAAGCGGTGGCACCTTGTTAAATTTCCAGCACGCGCACTTCTACCAGCCCGGGAAGACGTGCCTCGTGGCGCGCAGCGGGTACGAGGTGGTGAAGGGTGGTGGGAAAACGTTTCCCGCGGTCTTGGAAGACAACGACCAGATTGACTTTGAGGATTCGTATGATGCTACCAAGCAAATATGGACAAACACTTTTACTTTGAAGGCACAGCCATACATGAACGGCAAGTATACGGTGCGATATGCATACGGCTCCACTATCGGGTGGGCACCGCCTTCCAAAATGTTTTTTAATGCTGTTCAGCGCAATTGGGCGCAATACGCGTGCTGTCGTTCAAACCCGAGTTGTCTATCCGACTGTACATATACGTATGATTACGTCGGGGGTGAGTGGTCACCCAGCAAGACTTCGTTCTCGACCTCGACCGCCCAATATACAGGGGACAGCGGTGGATGCGAGATCGATGCCGAGTACTGCGGCGCCTGGATAACGGTCTCGCTGCCGACGCGGTTCCGGATGGACTCGCACAATTTTGTGGTGCGGAGCGACCAATATTACGTACGCTCGCCTGGGCTTTATAGAATTTACTGTCGAACCTCTTGGAGTGAGGAGGAGCCGTGGAAGGTGATGGTGGATGCGAGGCGGCTGCACCAGTGGGTAGGTACGAGCTACGAGCTGCAGCCCGTGACAGTCGACAAGCCGAGGTTTTGCGCGCAGATTGCTCTCGTTGTGAGTGAGGTGTATGTAGCGCATACTTATAGTGATCGTGCCAATGCGCGTTATTGGACCTGGACGGGCGAGCCCGAGAAGCACGACATGGAGCTACTCGCGCCCACGACGATCGATGCGCTTAACGAGGACTGGTTAACTCAATTCCAGCATAGTGGGAGGCAGTGGAACATCCCATTGAGTGGGTTCCACGAGTCCATTGACGGCGAATATGTTTTCAAGGGTAGTTCAGACCAATATGGATTTACTCTCCCGGAGCGAGTCACCTACTGTGCCTATTTGAACTGCCGCAATGCAGCTGGTACTGAAAGAACAAATAATTATCTTGGTAAACAATCTAGATACGACATAAACACCCTCCTTTACATTGGAGACGACGAACTGACGGGTGAGTTTTCGGGTGGGGAATGGACGAGCGTGCGTTTCCCCTCCCCGGTGAAAGTCATGAAATTGACACTCGTGAAGTCGGGTTGGTCCACGTGGAATCCAACATTGTTTTATTTCGTGGGAAGGAATGACACCGGCAACTGGGCCCTGGTGCACGAACAGACATCGGAACTCGGATGGTCGGTGACGGAGAATGAAATTTGGGTCGATTTTCCAAATATTTTCCAGGAGTACGCGTTTGTCTGCTTAAAAATTAACGGGCCTACTACGAATGGTCGTTGCGGGTATCGGCTGAAAATGAAGGGCCAGCTCGGGGAGCCGACGGTGCGCGTCCGCTCGATGGCGGGGTTCGGGGCCGGCGGGAGCGTCGTGGACGCGCTCTTTGGGACGCACGCGATCGGGCTCGCGACCTGGCCGTACGCGACGGACCAGATGTTTTGGCCGCTCAATTCCGTGCAGGCGAGTTACACGCTGTGTGCGAGTGCGCGGTACACGTCCAAAATTGCGGAGTTCAATCGTCGAATCATTGGAGCAACGCATCCTGCAAATCTAGTACTAGGTCACTTAAACAATGGTTATGCAAGGGTCTATTCGACCGCGTATTTAGACAGTACTTCTGAAGCTTCTGCTGACGTCACGGATAATTGGCTGCTGCTGTGCGGTATCGGCGGCAAGGCGCATCCTTATAACGTGATAACGGAACAGGCTACGACTGGCACTGGGACCGTCTCTTGGAATTCCAATGCTCAACTTGCAATAAACGCATACAATGAAAACAACCTTGGCCACTGGGCCGTGCACGAGATGATTGTTTTTGACCATCAACTGACCTCAACGGAGGCGAAAAGCGTGACGGCGTTTTTGCGGAACGAGCTGCAGAAGGGCGGCGAGGCGTGCTCGACGTGCCCGGCTGCAAGTCAATCTGGTTCGGGAAGTGGGTCGTGTGCTGCCTGTTCGAGTACACAAGTCAGTTCTGGCGGGGAGGCGTGCCGCTTTTGTGGATCGGGCTCGTATCCGGATACTACAAAGACGGAGTGTGTTTTCCCTGCTGCGGGGCGCTACAGCACGGCGAGCGGGTCCAGTGCCTGCGCGGCGCATACACATATTGACGGCAGCCTTGGAGCCATTGATTCCAACCTGACGATGCACCTGCCCTTCGACGTCAGCGTTGCGGCGCGCCCCGAATCGAAGGTACCGAATCCGGCGATTTGGCTCAAGTTCGACGACGTGGGTAACCCGGGGAAGGATTCGAGTGGGAATGGCAGACACGGCTTCACGGGTGGGTTCAATCGATTGGGTGTGGACCGTGGAAATCTCTGGAATAATTACAGGTTGGGTGGTACAAACGAGCACCTGCCAAATATCACTACGAGCGACCGGCGCGATGGTTTGGGCGCGGCTCGTTTCATCCCGGGCAATTGGGTGACGCTACCACCCTTTGAGCCGCGTGGCGGTGGTTTTTCTGTCAGTTTCTGGTTCAAGTCGAACGTGCGCGACACTGCTGACGCGCACACGCTGGTTGAAATGCGCGAGCACGTAGGTGCCTACACGGGGCGCCTCTACCTTGGTCGCAAAGACGACGCGCAGGGTTTCTGGGTGTACCGCCGCACGGCCGACGATACGGACTGGCACGCTACGGGGGAAGTACCGCCCTATGAGGACGGGGCGTGGACTTTTGCTGGCGTGACGTGGCGAAACGACGGGAACGCGTTTTTGATGCTGAACTCGACTTGGTACGCGATTGGGAACTCTGGCGGAGGTGCGGCGCCGCTCTACCGCCACTTTGAGATTGGGCGATTTCTAAACACTCAGGGGAGCCCGGATTATGTGGCGATTCCCGATGAGAATTATTGGGACGGTCTTGTGGATGACTTTCGCGTCTTTGATGTCGAGCTTGAGGCTGAGGATTTCCATGCTATCCGACTGGAAGCGTCGCCCGGGGAGAGCTTTGATCGGCTGCGGTCAGCGGACGAGGCCGTGGTGGGGGTCGACTTTCCGAACAACCAGGGCGAGAACCCTACGATGATGACAAGGACGCATGAGGAAAAGAGCCTCGAATACCTTGCGCCGCACGTCTACATTTATGCGCCAATGACATCGTCGATCAAGGACGAGTCGCAATATGCGAATGCCGTGGCAGACACGACAAAGGTGCCAACGAGCTTTACAGCGAGCGACGTGGTCGGTGTGAATGCGGCGGTGTTTTCCGGGAGCCAGTACGTCGAATTCGGGGAGCCTGGCAATCCGGCGAGAGATTCCATTAGTGTAGCGGCTCGAAAAATAACCTCCACTCCGGATCAGTCTTTCAGTTTTTGGTACAAACCTCTTTCATATGGAAACCTCTTTCATATAAGTCCATACCAGAATCAGGCAAACAATCAATTGAAGCTAACGAAAACTAGCGCGGGAATGTTACTGGGATATCGCGACTGCTGGAATATTTATCGAGATCAACTGGTCTGTAATGATCATATTAGCACGAATGACTTTTACTTTGGCGACCGATGGCACCACATTGTGGTGACGAGGTCGAGGGTCGGTCGGGTGATTATTCACTGCGACGGGTTCGAGGACTATGCCGCGTCGTGGGACCTGGACTGTAATGGGAACCCGGACTACCTTTATGTTTTCGTCATCGGGGCGGAAAAGACTGTGAACCAGAATACGTTTTTTAATTATTTCAAGGGGCAGATACGCGACTTTATTTATTTCACCACGACACTCGACAGCGCAGACGTGAAAAGGCTCTATGAGCAGGGGAGTAACTACGAGCAGTTTCGACGGGTGCAAGACCGGCGCTTCCCGATGGTGACGGACCAGCAGCTCATGGGTGGCGAATTTATGATCGACAGCTCCGGGAGCCAGGATTCGGACGCGAGACCTGAATGTGTGTGGTTTGGGTGTCCGGATAGCTATGCTGGAAACCGGTTTTCTCGGTGGCAGACCCCGGATCCGTATGACTCGTCGGGGCTGTTCATCCCCGGGAGCGGGATGGAGCTCGGCGGGTACGAGGGCGAGTGGGTCTCGATCCGCGCGCCGTACCGCTTCAAGATCCGCTCCATGGTGATCACGAAAAGGCCATCGCGAGAGAACCCACCGCCGGGGAGCTGGGTGCTACTCGCGAGGAACGGGTTGGAGGACTGGGTTGTTTTGTATGAGCAGCGCGAGAGGATCTATTTGGGTACGTATTCGAATGATAATTTTGTGGACACGGAGAGCTTTATTCCGCTAGAAAAACAGGGCTATTTTGAAGAGTATGCCATTGTAGTTTTAAGTTTGCAGGGTCCTCCTAATCGACTCAACGTGCGGCGCATCTACTTTACGGGCGCGACGCTGCGGGATGGCGAGAAATTCTTGCTGGCCGACAGCTCGGTGACGAGCATCCCCGGCAAGGAGCTCCTCTCGCGGGGCGGCGGCGACGGGCGGCTCGACTTTGCGGCGCTGCGGGGCGTCAAGGGGCTCACGGTGAGCCTCTGGGCGCGCGTTCTCGTCTCGCAGCTGCGCTTCCCGAGCCCGCCGGTTCTGGCGTTTCGCGACCATGCGTCGGGGGAGAGCCTCCTCGTCCGCCACTCGGTGGGGGACGGCTTCCAGCTCGTTGCGAGCTTGAGGGATGTTCAAGTGAAACTGCAGGGCACCTGTTTGCTACAGACTTCCAGCAGGGCCAGCACATTCAAGTGCTGGGGGTATAACAGCTACGGCGAGCTGGGTTATGGTGACGTCGAACACCGAGGTAATGGGGCAAACGAAATGGGTGCGAACTTGCCTTATGTAGCACTGCCAGACCAGAATGTAGATCCCGTTGTCGACCTTTCCGGCTACTGGCTTCAAAGATGTGCGCTGCGCCTTTCGGGGACGATTGATTGTTGGGGGCGTGGTTTATATGGGCAGTTGGGATCGGGGAGTACCGCAACCAATTATAATGCGGCGAACGCCGCCAGAATCGATCTGGGGACGGGGAGACTAGCGAGCCAAATTGCTGTGCCGTATGATAATGTGTGTGCGCTCAGCCGGGAGAGCAAGGAGATTGTGAGGTGGCCACCTATAGGGAGCGTCGTGGACTCGAGCGGCGCCCTGCAGGGCAGTTTGACGATTTCGAATGCCGGTTCCATGAGCGGCGATTATGGTGTGGCATGGACGAGTGTGTACACCAATAATCATCTTGCGCACCTTATTTTTCATCCTTGGGATGGTTTAACAACGGAGGATGCACACTGGGCGAGTGGACAGTACACCGGGGGCATCTATCAGAAGTCAGCGGATTTAACCGGAACCGGGTACCTCGGCGATGGCTTGAGTATCTCGTTGCGCCGTGCTTTTAAGATGACCAATTTCAAGTTTCGCGCGCGCAGCTCCCTCTTCATGACCCGATTACCTGGTCGTTTCAAGATTTTTGGGAGAAACAAGGACACGGACGTCTGGAAAGTTATCCACGATCAGAGCGAGAGTTTACTCACCCTTCTCGGTAGCGGCGATCTTCTCTACATTGCTGCCAACATCGCGGAGCCTCGTTATTTTTTGCAGTATGCATTCGTCGTTGCGGAACTCTACGGCAGTGACTACATCATGAACTTTCGTTCGTGGGAGTGGGAGGGCGTCGTCGACATGGGCGTGGTCTGCTGGGGACGAGCAGCGATTGGAGTGCTGGGTATGGAGTATGCAAACAATGATATTGGCAATAATCCGGGTGAGATGGGCGACAGCCTTATCCCGGTTCGTCGCTTACCAGGGGATGTAAGAGAAATATTTGTTGGTGGTGGGCATAGCATGTGTGCAATCATTCGTTACTCGGACGAAGTATTTTGTTGGGGCGAGAACAGCAATGCGGAACTGGGTCTGCCACACCTTACGGATCAGAAAACTGGTGCGAGTGACGCGGCGCTTCTTGGCACCAACTTCCGTGCTCAATTCGGTAGGTCCCATATTGGTGGGTGGTGTGCTGTCGATCAATTTGGGCGGGTCAAATGCGTCGGCAAAAACAGTTATGGTCAGTGTGGTTTGGGGTACACGAGCACTTATGTGGGGGGATCCACGGCGGCCCTCGGCGACAACTTGCCTTTTCTAAGTTTCTCTGGTAGCAGTGGTCGCGTGGTACAGCTTGCAAGTGGCGCTGATTCGATGCTTGCTTTACTTTCTGACAACACTGTCTGGTTTTGGGGACACGGAGCCCATGGAAAGTCTGGACAGGGTTCTACCTACAACAAGAATTCGCCGGTCCAGGTCACGGTAACTTCTTCTTTGAGGATCAGGTCACTGGACATCGGTAATGCGTTGCAACATCTCTCTTTTTTTTGTGTTTTACTGGAAAGTAATGCGGTCAAGTGCTGGGGCGACGGAAACCATGGCGGCACGGCTCAAGGCTCGGCGGCCGACAAAGGCGATCAAGCGAACGAGATGGATGAGTTTTTACCTGTCGTCGACTTGGACTTCCGGCTGCACGGGGACGGCGTGCAGACGACCGTGGTTGGGCTCGGGCACGGGGAGCACATCTCCTTCCAGCTGCGGGAGGATGGTAGCATCTTGCACGGCGACAGCGACCTCTTGCTGCGGATCGACTTTGAGGACGATGGCGGAGACGCGACTGGGAACTTTGCGATGACGCTGACGGACGTGGCGACGACGACAGTGGATAAGAGGATGGGGCAGCGGGCCGGGAAGTTTAACGGTGTGAGCAGCAAGATCTGGCTGAATGCACCACTGCGTCTGACAAAGGATATTTCCTTTTCTGTGTGGTTCAAGGAAGAAGGCCCGCAAGTAGAATGGGCCAAGATTTTTGTGCTCTACACGTTGGCGAGTGGCTCGGCCACGAATAACCGTATTCTGCTGTTTAAGAACAACAACCTGAACCAGTACGTATTTGAGATGCGGAGGGCTAGTAGCGTGAAGCAATGGACGTTTGACGTGGAGTCGGGCGAGTGGCACTTTTTCTGCATCTCGTTACGCGCAGACGGGACATGGGTCATCTTCCACAACGGCGAGGTTGTCGTGTTGGAGACCTATTGGCCACCCGACACGACGCTCAGCTACGCATCCGTGACCGTAGGGGTGCATGCATCTGACAGAAACCGTCATCCGTTTTCGGGCTTGATTGACCACTTCACTGTCCATTCACGCGCGCTCTCTCCCGCCGAGATGTCGGACTTATACGTGGAGGGGCAAACACTCGGTCATGTGCGACGCTTCGACGAGGCGCGCGACTGGGAGTTGAGCGTGGCCGAAGACGCCGGGCAGTCGAGCCTCAACGACGGGCTGGTCCTCGACGTTTCGTTTGACGACGGCTCGCTGAACAGCCGGGTCGCGGTGCCCAGTTTCCCGACGGGGGTGCGCAAGGATATGGGATCACATGGTTCAATCACAGAAGCCGACATTGATACCGTCCTAAATAGAGTGGTACTCCCAGACGGGCGAACGGTACAGTGGTCGCCCGACCCGCACACGGACTGGTACAGTGACTCTACAAAGAATGGGCCTGCCTGCGTCTTTCTTGACACACATTGTGATTCCGCAACGTACTATGCCCACTGGACAGCCTATGCATACGGCGCAAGTCAAGATTATGGGGGGAGCGACTCACTGGACGGGTTATACTTTGGAAACTGGGTCTCAGTTACGTATCCATACCAGCTCAAAGTGACACGCATCGAGATACAGGGTCGTTCTAGCCAAATTCATCGAGCGCCCGGAAAATTTCGACTGTATGCGCGACACGGCGCTGGTAGCGACTGGAATGTGATTGTAGAGCGCAAGGATAAGAGTAAGGCCTATGACTCGAACTTGCTGCTGCAACTCGACGTGTATTCTGAGACATTTTACTCGGAGTTTGCTCTGGTGGTAAACGAGATTCAAGGACCATACGGAGCAGCAACTTCAATGAACTGGCGAAGGCTCTTCTTACACGGCCACCGCAAGTACGGCTCGGCAAATGATAAAGTGGTCTCGAGCACTCTGGGGTACAGCTTTGTGGGGCCTGGGCGAGAGGGTGACAATTTCTTGGAATTTACTGCTGCGGGGGGTGTGCTGTATGCGGGCGGGGATGAGAGCCCGATTCTGCCGCCGGATACTAATGGTTTTACGATAAGCTATTGGCAATACGAGCCGTCCTTTGAAAATTTTGACTGGTTCAATTTTCTTTCAAAACCAGGAGCGACTAATGACAGGGATGCATGGCTCTACACTTATACAAGAGACTCGCAACGCAACCGTCTTCAACTAAATATAAATAGTTCACTCATCAATGGGGTCATTACTACTGGAATGGGTTGCGATTCAAATTCACATTATGCAACAGGTATTTCCGTGAACCAATGGTTCCACCGTACAATCACGGCTGACTTTATCACTGGTGACTGGGTCGTATACCATAACGGTGTTAAAGTACATTCGTGCAGCAGTAAGTTTCTTTCCACCAACCCGGACGGTTTCAGCTCGCTATCGTTTGGCGGGGTCTACCAGCCAGGATCAAATTCATTTGCTCAGCAGGGAAAAGCCGGCAGCCGCCTCGACGAGCTCAAGGTGTGGAGCCGGGCGCTCAGCGAGGCCGAGGTGGGGCTCGTGTGCCCGCCCGAGCTGCGGAGCCTGGTGCTGAGTCTGCCGTTTGACCGGCCGGACGATTTGGTGCGCGATATGCACCGGGACCTGCTCTTTTATCTGCCATTAGATGGTGACTTGAGCGACCACTCCGGCAACGAAAAAACGGATCCGTTGAACAGTGCGAACCTACCCTCACTTACAGGCTCGGAAGGGTCTACCGTAACCGAAAAAGCTGCCTACTTCGATGGTACTTCGAAATGCATAGAACTTCCCGGCTTCACGCAGCCAAGCGCGGGGCTCGCGGTCGTTTATTGGTTTAAGCCATGGCAAAGAGGGGGCAATCTTGACATAATAGTTCATTTTATAGACGAGGCAGGTCCAGGAATAAACTGGCTGATGATTCAGCAGACGTCGACTAGCGTTGACACTTTGCGTGTACGACTGAAATGTTTTGGATACGAAAAAAATATGTTCGCGATACCGTACACGATTAATGCGTGGCAACACCATGTCTTTCAGTGGAACCCAGACGGCACTACAAAATTCTATGTGGACGGTGTTCTACATTCCAGTTCTTCCACTAACGGATATTGTGGACCGAGTTCGTCTATGTTGTACCACAGCCATCGACTCGGATGCTACTCTAACGGTGCCAATTATTACCACTTTCCAGCCTATGTGGACGAGTATAGAGTCTATAAGAAGAGTCTCACTGACGAGGAGGTTTACGCGCTGTACCTTCACCGTCTCGGCCGTGCGAACGCAGACATCCGCGACCACAGCGGGTATGGGCGTACCGCTACGCCGTATAACATCCTGTACAGCTCCGACCTCTCGTACCAGAGCGTGGACAGGGCCGTCCCTACGCGGGATGTTGTCGGCGGGTTTGCGAGGGTCGACAAGGACTATTTCTCGATGGGGTATGGTAATTTGAACCTGCAGACGATGGTGGCAAATGGGGGCTTCGCCATCAGTCTGTGGTTCCATAAAGAGTATGATGAACACCACACGCAAATGTTTACAATTGGAACTTCGCTAAGTGCCATGGTTGAAGTGTTCATTTGCTGCAACGGCGGATCTGGTAATGAAAAACTGAATGTCTTTTTCTATACAGGGTATGGAGGTGAAACTGGTGGAGCAGTGATTAGTACTCATACAGATCTTTTTGGCAAATGGAGGCACATAGTAGTCGCCGTTGACGGGAACAACCTTGTGAAAACGTATTTGGATGGAGAGTTTCGGAACTCGCACACGCCTTCCAATGGCATGCCGTCGGGTGACCTACCGTTTTACGTCGGCAGTAGTACGCACTACAACAAGAAAACGACGCAATCCTGGAAGGACTGGCGGGTTTTCGAGAGGGCGCTCGACGAGGACGATGTGAAGCGGCTGTACAGCCGTGTGCAGTTTACGGACGCGCGTCCTCTGGGCCGCGGGACGGAAGAGACACAGGTTGTGGGGCTCGATGAGCTACGGGTGTACGGGGACGGCGAGGTGCGCAAGGAGGAGATGCAGGTGCTGGCGGCCTACGGGTCGGCGTCGGGCGTGGTGTGCCAAAGCTGCGAGGCGGGGACGGAGGGACTGAGTGGGGGCGACGGGTGTCGGGGATGTGGGTCCGGCGAGATTTCTCTTTCGGGTGGGCAGTGCACTCCATGTGGATCTAATTCGTATACCGTGGACGGAAAAACCTGTCTCGTCTGCGAGGGAGCGGTCTCGTTGAACGGAACTTCGTGTGTTGGATGCCAGGATGGCTATGTGGCGACCTCGGGTGGCTGCAGCGCCTGCTCTTCGGGATATGAAAGCAACGCCGATTGGACGAGCTGTGTGGCGTGCCCGATTTACGCGGCGAGTGGTACCGGGGAAATGTGCCAAGCCTGTGGCGCAACGCAAGGCCCGACCGGGGATCAGTCTGCTTGCGTCTCCTGTCCCGGTGGGACGAAGAGCGTGGAGGTCAACAGCGCCGGTGGCACGCTGTTTTCGACGAGTGACGAGACGGGCTACGTGTGCCGGGACTGTGATGCGGGGTATTATTCGACGGGTGCGACGACAACGTGCACGTTTTGCGAACCGGGCAAGTACTCGGCGGCCGGGAGCTCCAGCTGTACCGGGTGCAGCGCGGGGACGGAGAGTAATAGCGCGCGAACGGGCTGTGTGGCGTGTCCGAGTGACGAGTTCAGCACGACGGGCTCGATGTGTAGAACGTGCGCTGCCGGGAAGGAGCCGAATGCCGGGAAAACGGGGTGTGCGAATTGCCCGGCGGGGCAGTATTCGAGCTCGGCCACGGGGTATGTTTGTTCGGACTGCGGGGTGGGTACGTTTTCCGGGACCGGGGCAAGTTCCTGTACCGCTTGCGATGCCGGGCAGGTCGCAGCGGCCGGCTCGTCGTCGTGCACTGACTGTACCGCGGGGAAGTATCATGCAACCGGCGCGGCATCCAGCTGCCTGACCTGTGCCGCGGGGCAGCGGAGTGCGCTGGAAACAAAGAGCACGTCGTGCGTCGACTGCACCAGTGGCACGTTCTCGTCGTCGAGTAGTAGTGTCTGCACGAACTGCGTTGCGAATACGTTTTCGGGTACCGGGGCGGCTAGTTGCACCGCTTGCGATGCGAACCAGTTCAGCCTGGAGGGGGCGAGCATCTGCCTTCTCTGTCCTGCGGGCACGAGCTCGGTGTCGGGTGGCGACTGCCAGAGCTGTGCCGCTGGCTCGTTTTCTACAAAGGGGGCTGCTTGTAGCGCGTGCGTCGCCGGATTTTACTCTGGGGCTGGCGCCGCGGTGTGTGAGAGCTGCGGGGCCGGCACGTACTCGACGGGGCAGGCGGCCGCGTGCACAAGCTGCGCGGACTTTACGCACCGCACGAAGGAGATGGATGTAGCACTCGTGAACCCGAACCTGAAGATGCACTACGACTTTGAGGACCCCTTTATGAACGACGCCGGTGTGAAGATGTATCTCCCTTTTGATACGGACCTGAACGACCACTCGCGCGGCGGCTTTGGGGGCTTCGCGTACCGATCCGGAAGCAACCTCGAGACGCTTGTGGACACGGACGAGTGGATGGTCGGCGGCGGGTCGATGCGACAGGAGCGCGACTACTTTGAGCGGGTCTTTGATGCGGCCACGGTTGCGGACATCTCTGCCTTTGGAAATTCGTTTTCACACTCGATATCTGTCGGGAATTGTTCCGTACCCTCTTTTGATTTTACGTACTACACTGATTACCGAGTGCTGGACTTGCGTTGTGCTCCAAAGCCCGATGGTGGAAACAGTGCGTCTGTTAGGCTTGAAATTGACATTCCAGGCACGTTTCCTGTCGGGTGGAAGGGGAATTTTTACGCTGGCGGGTGGAGTTCCTCCCCGGCCACCGTCTTACAAGAAGACGGAGACCGTCTTAACGGCATGGAGCTGTGGTCGAGCCCGGCAGGTCAGAACACATGGAGTCTGTATTCTTTCAAGGTGAGTGGAGCAGGTCTGACGGGAACAAGGGCGTTTTCTTATAATGTAGTCGTTTCAACCGCGCTGACCGTCGAAACGGAATTCCGGGTCATGATCAGGGCGTTCAGTATCGGAAGGAACACCAATGTGCGGCTCAGCTACCTCGACGTCCGTTCAACAACGGCGATTACGCATATTACCAAGCCGTCTACCAGTGACTGGATACAGTCAAAATTCAGTATTGCCTTCTTTTATAAGCAAACTTCGCCGGGTGGTGCCACTTCTGGGGATGGGTACGGCTATTTGCCCCCAAGTCTGAACAACGCCCAGGGTGCAACGCTCCTGAGAATAGACGATTTATTCTTGACTATCATGGATTACAGCACGATCAAGCTGCACTTTTACCCCAACTTCTTTGATACAGCGGACAATACCTGGAAGCGGCACCCGGGCAAGTTTTACTGGGCCAACGATCTCAGAGTAAGAGTCGGGGAGTGGCAGCACGTTTGCCTGACGGTGGATCTTGTCGCGGGCGATCTGGAATTTTACATCAACGGCACCCGATCTACACAATTTGGTGCAAAACTCGACCCCACGAATAGCTTGGACATTTTATCCGGTAATTCCTGGTTTACAAGCCAACGGTTGGACGAGCTGTACGTGTTTGACCGTGTACTCAGCCAGGAGGAGGTGCAGCACCTGGCGGGGGCTCGCGGGCAAACGAGGTGCGACGTCGGGACGTGCATGGAGACGAGCTTTCTGCAGAACCGGGTGGTGGGCGGGGGTGCGGCGAGCTTTATCACGTCGGACCGCGTGCAGCTGCAGACGCACGCTGCGGTGGGGCGGTACTCGATCAAGCAGGGGAGCACGAGCCAGGGGATCGAGTTGTCGCCGAATGTTAATATCGCATCGGTCCCGGGAGTGACGGTTTCCGCGTGGGTTTCGTTTGCCAAGGACCGTGGAACTTTGGGTAGTAAGCGTGCATACTACCATTTGCAATTTATCGATACGAATGGTGTGCACCGAGCCGAAATGAGACTTTACAGCCAGGGAAATGGCTTCAGGGCGGGTTTACAATGGCCCGAAAACAGCTGGGCAACGCGCGACTACGATTTCGGGACGTCTGGGTCGCTCGGCGAGATGCCCTGGACTCTGACCACAATTCGCGTGAAATTCACTTCTTCGCAGCTCATTGAGTACGATTTCTTTGTGAATGGTGGGAACAAGATGTACCAGAAACGAGATCTTGGATCTGCGCCCAGCTACAGCCTGGTTTCTATGCGCGCGGCGCTTTTTGAATATGGACTCACAACAGTTTCGGGTGCCGGGGCCCATAAGAACTCTTCGCTCGACGACTTTATGCTGTGGGACCGCCTGCTGTCGGACGAAGAAATTGCCAGCCTGTACGAGGGGTACGGCCCCTGCGTGAACTGCGAGCCCGGGAGCGAGGCGGAGGCCGACCACGAGAGCTGTGCGGCGTGTGGTCCGGGCACGATCTCGGACGGGACGTATGCGTGCTCGACGTGTGCGGCTCCATTGCAGCCGAACGGTGATCACACCGCGTGTATTTCCTGTCCCGACGGGCAGACTTCGGTGAATGGGCTATGCGTGAATTGCGCGGCGGGGACTGATCGGGAGGGGGTGGAGACCGAATGCGTGGAATGTCCGATGGGCTTTGTGAGTGTGTCTGGTGGGCTTTGTACGGTGTGTGGCGACGGGGAGTACACGGTGGATCATGTGGCGCCTTGCTTGGCGTGTGGTCCGGGGACCTATAGTACGGTCCCGACCGATTCGTGTAGTACGTGTATTATTGGCTTCTACCGCGACGCGACCATGACAGGACCCTGCGAGCCGTGCCCGGCGGGATCAACGAACAATAGCGACTCTACGGCATGTGTTTCTTGTCCCGATGGAGACTATTCGCCGCAAGGTGGGTCGTGCGTCGACTGCTTGTCGGAGCAAGTGACTTTTGACAATGTTGTCTGCCACGCATGCTGGACTGGTACAGAGGTGAACGCGGCGCAAAACGGGTGTACGGAGTGCGACCCCGGATACATTTCAAGCGACGGACTGGGGTGCGATGCGTGTGGGGTGGGAACCTCATCCAACTCAAACCACAGCATCTGTGAGCTCTGTCCCGAGGGGTCTGTCAGCGGGAGCGGGGACATTTGTACTCAGTGTCTCGCTGGCACGTTTAGCCAGGAGAGCAGGGTTGCTCCCTGCGTTTCTTGTACTGCCGGATCGTTTTCGGGGGCGAATGGCGCAACGACCTGTGTGTCCTGTGGGCAAGGGGAGGTCTCGGAGGAGGAAGCGACGAGCTGCAGCACTTGCCAGCCCGGCACGTACACGACTACCAACGTGGCGCCGTGCGAGAATTGTGCGGCGGGGAGCTACAGCGCGGCTGCGGCGAGCAGCTGCGTCGAGTGTGGAGTCGGTTTTTTCAGGCCGCTGTCGACATCGGGGCCGTGCGAGGCGTGTGCAGCGGGAGCGTCGTCTCTCAGCCCGTTCACCTCGTGTGCACCCTGCGCCGCTGGCAGTATCAGTACGGGCGAGGGTGGTGCCTGTACGGCATGCGCTGTGGGAAAGTATACGACGGACAACAAAATTTGTGAACTGTGCCCGGCCGGCTCGTATACGTTGGTCGCGGGATCGAGCAGTTGCAGTGCTTGCGCCGAAGGCTACTACAAGCCGACTGCCTCGGACCAGCCGTGCATACCAACACCGGCGGGGGAGGAGAACTCGGCTGATTTCACGCAAAGCGTGCCCTGCGCCGACGGATTTGTATCTTATGAAGGGGAACGTTGTTTCGCGTGCACGGGATCGGGGTATTCGGCCGACAAAACCGCGCCTTGCGATTCGTGCAACCCGGGCGAGCAGCCGGGCAGCAACCGCATGTCGTGTGACGTCTGCGCGGATGGCTATATCTCGCCCGATGGTGAAATTTGCTTGGCGTGCCCTGCTGGCCGGGAGGATATCGGCGAGGTCTGTGTGAAGTGTGCGAACGGCCGGATCGCGGCGCTCGGGGGCCAGCGCTGCCAGAAGTGCGCGGCGGGGCGGGAGAGCGATGACGATAACGTGAACTGCCGAAAGTGCGGCCGGAAGAAATTCTCGACGGAGGGTGGTATGTGCCAGGCGTGCGGACTGCTCGAGTCGAGTGAGGAGGGCGCGAGTGAGTGCTATCCTGTTTTCCGCGTTGTGGTGAAGGACGAGGATGGCCTGAACAGCACGACGGGCAGAATCAAAAAGGCCCCCCCACGCGGCGCGAATTTCCTCTCGTTTGACACGGGAGAGGTTGCGATCGCGATCCCGGGGCTTTCGAAGGCGGACACCGACTTTTCGCTCGCCGTCTGGATCCTGCTGTCGAGCGAGGTGAACCAGTCCGCGCCGGTGCTCCGGCTCGGCGAGTACAAGGTTCGCGTGGAGGGCGTATCGGGGCTGCGGCTCATCGGCTTCGGCGACGTTATCGAGATCGAAACTGTGCCTGACACGTGGACGCACCTCGCCGTCACCTACAACCCCACCTCGAATTCAGGTGCCTACTATGTGAACGGCACAAAAAGCTCGATCGGAGCGGGAGTCACTGGCAGGAGGCTGCTGCAGGCGCCGGCGACCACCGAGGATTTTTCGTGCGACGCTGGGCTCGTCATGCGCTACGCGTTCGACGATCCTGCGAATCCGGGCCTTGACTCGATCAGTGGTCTAAATTTTGGCAGAGGTGGTATGGAATCGGTGGATGGAGTTGGTGTCTTTGACGGAGTTGATGACGGCATCGGGTTCCCAACATTTACCATTCACGAAGGCGACGATGTTACCATATCTTTTTGGCTGAAACCGACACCTCGGACGTCCTCTGTCAACCTGTTCCGAATCGGCGGCGCGGACTCGAGCAATGGGCGGATACAATTAAATTGGCCATCCAATGGACAATGGAAAGCCCAAATGAGAGATCCTATTACAGGAAATTGGCCGTTTGTGGAATTGACAGATGCGGCAGGGGCTACTCTTATTCCCTCATCAGAATGGACCTTTATGGCGTGGAGTTTGAGAGCATCCGACGGACTCTCAAAAATAACGATAAATGGCGTAGAAGTACATCAAGGCCTTCTTCTCCCTTTTCATCCAAGATTGTATGATGAGATAAACCAAGCCCACCATTCTATCGGTGGAGATGGTCAGTATCTTGGATTTGTAGAAGACTTCCGCATCTACCGCTCGTTCCTCTCCGACGCGCAAGTCGCGGCCGTGCGCGCCGGCGGGCCCGCGAGCACGTGCGCTGCGCCCGTTGATTTTTCGTGCGACGCTGGGCTCGTCATGCGCTATCCACTAAACAACCAGGAAATGCGTGGGAAAGA
>Ga0222719_10001650_pt1 | contig 21348 bp, 36 predicted proteins | sample C33_34DmetaG_FD_165039 | JGI IMG/M metagenome (GOLD analysis project Ga0222719, IMG submission 165039) | Estuarine water microbial communities from San Francisco Bay, California, United States - C33_34D | ecosystem: Environmental > Aquatic > Marine > Unclassified | place: USA: California...
CTGCAAATACAAGACAAGAAGCAGAAGAATTTTTAGAATTTGAAAGGTTGAAGCGTGATGAAAAACATAGATTAGAAACTGTAGAATGTATCAAAGAAAGTAGTTTATCTAAAACTTTAAAACAAAAATATATAGCCTGTACAAAAAGAGTATATAAAAATAATCTGAGAGAAAAAATTCCGAAAGATACTGTTATGCATTTATCAGAAAAATATGGAGACGCAAGAAAAAATAGTAGTCAAGAAGGTAGAACATTTAGAGATTTTAATATTACATTTGATTATGTTTTAGAAATGTATGATAAGACAAAAGGACTATGCCCATTTTTTCAATTACCTTTTGTTGTGGAAAATAAATTGTTACCTAAATACATGAGAAATTATGAAGCACCAAGTATTGATAGGTGGGATAATTCCAAGGGTTATGTTTATGGGAATATAAAAATCATGTCTTGGAATGCTAACAGAATGAAAGGTAATTTATCCTTAAATAAATTTGAAACCTTTTGTCAAAATTCATTAAACTATTTAACAAAGTGAGGTAAAAAAAGTGAGTAAAATCAATGACTTATTAGAAGAAGCAAGACGGCAAGGGGCATTTGACAAATACTATGAATGGGATATCCCAAAAAAATATAGATTCCCTGTATTTAAAGAACAAATAGGTAGTGTTATATTCGTATACAAATTAAAAGAACACACAATTAAAAATGAAAAAAAAGATGTACAGTTAGAAAAAATTGTGAATGAAACTTTAAACAAAACGAATAACATTAATAGAGGTGAATGAAAAAACCTTACACAGTAAGACAAATTTTTTACTTGACAAATTGTATGAAGTATGAAACAATAAGAGCAAGTCAAAAAACAGAAAGGAAAACTAATGACTAAGAAAAAAACAGAAACGCAACAAGAAACAGAATCAGTTATTGACGGTTTACTTGTTGAGAAACTAGACGCTTGGCGTACTGAGGAAATCAAAAGGGAAAACTCCCATGTGATAGTTGATTTAATAGATTATCTATCTACTAAAGTTTATCCCGATTTCAAAAATAAAGATACTGATAAGGAATTAAAAGCCGTTAGGAAGTATATCCTAGCAAGTTATCCCTTTGATGAATCATTAGGTATCAGTAGAAATGCGTATGATGTGATGAATAGTAGAATATCTAGAGGTGGTCAATTAGTCTATCGTAAAAAGATTATTATCAAAGATGATAGACTTAGAGATAAAAAAGGAAATGCCTTGACGATTTCTAAAATGGAAGACATCCACAATAACTTCATCAATAAAACTTCTAAGCCTAAACTAGAAGCAGTAAAGGAAGAAGTGGAAGTTGAAGAAGATACGCCATTAACAGTAGAACAATCACCTAGAAAACCACAAGAGGAATTATCCCATAGTGATATGATTAATGAATTATCAAGTACTGATTTGTTTGTTGATGTAAGTACGACATTCTTTACAAAGATGATGACATTAAATTCTAGTGATTTAAATAATCTATTCGAGGATAGAAATTTCGTGGAATATGTACAAGAAAATTACAAACCATTGAAACATCTATTGGAGCAGATTATTAAAATAGGTGTCAAGAAAAAATCTAAAGTTGCGTAATCAATCTAACTTCAAGGACAGGGGTTATATTCCCCTGTTCTTTATATAGAAAGGAAAACAAAATGAGTTGTATGCACAATGAAATACTACTAGAAAAATGGTATGAGGAAGCCTTACAAGAAACATTAAAAGAATATAAAGATGTATCTAAGGCCGAAGAAGAAGCAGAAAAGATAGCAAGGGATAGATTACAAAGGGAAAGTGAATAATGACTAATGAGAAAGCATTTATGATAGCTGATAGATTGTTTTGGATATTCATTGAGAATACGCATCCCAATAAAATAGATGACTATATTGAAGCTGACCCTGACAATCCTGACGGCACAAGAAATACCGAAAGAGGTATAGAATTATTTGATGAGATAGAAGAATTTGTAAGGGGGATAGAATGAATAAAGTTATTGGTTGGAAGGCAACACTTGAGTTGAGTTGGGATGACGGAACAACAGAAAAGATTAATGACTATGATTTTTCAGATTGGTTAAATGAACAAATTGATTATGAGATTAGTGATTATGAAGAATCTAAAGCTATGATAGAAAGGGAAGACAATAATGATTGATAAATTAAAGAAGGCACGATACACTTTACGAGATACAGAAAAATATCTTAGTGGCATCCTAGCGTATGAATGGATGCATCATCATCCACACTTTCATGGCAATACAAAACAAGTCATGCAAGATATACGAGATAATCTGATTAAGACTAGCGAAGAACTCAGAGGGATTATCGATTCTATAAACTTAGATATCGACAAACAATAATGGCGGTATATTACCTATCCGATTATATAAAGTTTACTCAAGAGAAACTTGATGAAGCTAAAAAGAATTGGAGAAATGGGGAAGAATGGGATGATGAGGAATACGAGAGGGTAGAATTTTTAGAACAAACACTAAAACATCTAGTGGAAATGAGAGAACATGGGGAAATATTCTATACTGACTTTTAAATCCATGATAAAACATACACGAGGGGTATCTAATACCCCCTGTATGTTCCTTAAAACAAGTTTTTATACCTTGTTTTCTTGTGGACTAGGCTCTTTTATTCTTAAATTGTATATAAGCCCACTCCCTGTCATCTTGTCTATATTCATTTTCCACAAATCGCCTGACGCAGTCTTCATTGTTTGAATCATGATGAAACATGCCAAGAAAAAAGCTGATAGATTTTTTAGTAATACCAAAAACATTCATTCATTACACCCCCTTTTTTATTTCGTGTATAATTTATATTATAATGTAAAATCGTTATTTTTCAAGTGTTTTTATGGCATATCTGCTATGCAAGTTTTGTACATTTTTTACTTGACATTCGTGTACAAGTATGAGAGAATGTACAAATGTTAGGGAACAGTATCTTTATTAACAAATTATTAAAGAAAGGAATCCAAGTTTATGTGTATATAAATCCTCACTGTTCCCTAACACAAAATAGTAATGAACAAATATAAAGTATATACTCATCTAGTCACTGTAAGACATTACAGTATTTTGGCAGATACACCTGACAATGCAAAGAATCTAGCCAAGAGTATAGTAAAGAAATTGTCAAGACAGAATCCTGTTATCATGTTTGAAAGGGATTATGTAAGAATAAAAAAAGTAGAAAGGATAGACAATGAATAAAATAAGAATAGAATGTCAAGAATGTGAGGGCCTAGGCCGTATACCTGTATGCCCTGAGCCAAGGTATGATGAATGGGAAGATTGCCCTGTATGTGAAGGTCATGGCCATTGGCTTGAAGAGGAAGAAGTAGTAGAAAAAATGAGAGGCAGTTGTATTGTTGATGAAGAGATTGATACAATGTTTAATGATTATGAAGTAGAAAGATTAACTGAAAGGAAGAACAATGGATATTATGACTAAGACTTATGTATTGTATGTGGAAGAAAAGAAAACTAAAAAGTATTTTGTAAAAGCTGATACAGAAGAACAAGCTAAAGAAAGATATTTAATAGACGGCTTAACTTCTAACTTGTATGATAAAGATGAAGAACGAAAAATACTTCATGTAGCTTTAGCTGAGTTTAAACTTGACTAGATTTTCCACTATGAAGTATATGTATATAACCCCCCAAACCACATGTGGATGTTATCATACTTTTAATAATTTGTCAAGGATAAAATTTTACTTGACATTCAGAAAAAAAAGTGTATAGTTATAATACAAATGGAATACAAATACCAACTAAATAAAATAAAAGAACTGAACATAGCTTCAGGACAACACTATCGTGGTGACTGTTTATTCTGTTTGAATCGTAATACATTATCAGTTAGAAGTGAGAATGGAAGATTGTCTTGGAACTGTTTTCATGCTAACTGCGATGCTAAAGGCTCACTAAGTGTGAGTACTACCGTAGATGACTTACAAAATTTCTTACACAGTAAGACTAAACCCTCCATTGAACAATTCTCTTTCACTGTTCCTAGGGAATTTGTAACCGTCTACGGTAATAATAAAGCAAGAGAGTATATTGATAAATATCAGCTAGAGAATACCGAGGCTAGACTGATGTATGATGTGAAACAAGATAGAATTGTGTTTCTAATTGAAGAAGAAGGCACTGTTGTGGGTGCAATCGGTAGAGCGTTGGCTGATGACACATTCCCTAAATGGTATAAGTATGGTACATCATCATTACCTTTCATGGTGGGTACAAATAAATATGTAGGCGTACTAGTAGAGGATTGTGTCTCAGCCTGTAAGGTAGCACTAGCGAATCTTACAGGGATAGCTATCATGGGTACACGATTACCTGATGAGTATATAGTTCCCATTGCAGATAAAATTGATAGATGTTTTGTTTGTTTGGATAAAGACGCTACAGAAAAAAGTTTCAAAATAAGAGATACTCTATCCTATCACATTCCTAGTTATGTAGAAATGATAGATAAGGATTTGAAGTATTATAGTATTAATGAATTAAAAGAATGGGGGGAAAAAATATGCAAGAAGATTGGTTAGCTATAGTATTAGTATGTATTGTTCTGTTTATCATTGGTTATGTATTCTTTAATTTGCCTATATATGATTGGCATGTATAATAATGTAATTTTAGAAAGGCACTACAAAAAAGGTAGTAGGAAAGGAAGGTTCAAGATTTCTGAAAAGAGTAAAGAGTTTTGGAAATCTTGGGATAGTGTAGTTAGTATACCTGAAAAGCAATTAAATCCTAATACAAGAGAACACTATCATCGCAACAGTCTAGTAGAAAAAATGGATGTTAGTGACACAAGAGACTATAAGATGAAGGTATTTAACTGCGATAGGAAGACAAAAAAGATGTACGAAGCGTACTATAAGACACACTCATATACATAGAAAGGAAATACAATGGGATTGTTTGACAGAGAAAAGACGTATTTAGTGGATATCATGGGGGTAGCCACAATAGTAAAGGTAGGCCAAGATAAGTATGATGATATCTATGGAGAGCCTACGGTGATGTATAGCTTAGGCTATTACAATAAAGCACTAGAAGACTTAGGTGGTAATGACGACCATACCTTTGAGCCTATGAAAAAGGATAAGACTACAGGTTGTCAAATAGCTACATGGAAGAGGTTAAAAGAATATCAATTACCTTTTAGTGAAACAGGATATCGCTCCGACTTTAGTCCTATTGTGAAGGAAGGCACATACTCATCAGTAGAAGATGTGATTATGGATAGTGCTATCAATACTTTAAAACATTGTGGTATTACAAGAAATAAATACTTCGATGCAGAAACAATGCAAGATGTTCCTGTTGTAAGAATAGTAGAGAAGTTATCTTAGTGGAAAAATTTAATTACATGGTAGGTATAACTTTTATTTTATTTTTATTTATGATTACTTCTTGTTCATACACTGTAGAAAAGAATACTAAAAACGATATTGCTATTGAGCCTTTAGATTCTATTCAAAAAATAGATTGTGAAGCTGATAACATAAAGAAGTTAGACATAGCTAAATGTAAAATGGAGACAAGACTATTGGAGTTAAAGTATTAAATCTTACACAGTAAGATAGAAAGGTACACATGGAAGACGGCAATCTAAGATTATATGTTCTTAAAATACTACTCACTAAAAAGAATTTTCTTAGAGTTAAAAACATTATTCATGATGATTTCTTTACAAATGGAGTAAAAGATATCTATAAAGCTATCGCTCAGATTTATGAAGACAATCCTGAAATAGAACAAATTAACTATGATGATTTACGAATCAGTTATTTTGAGACATACTTCTCTAATCAAAGTGTTAACGCTCAACTAAATATAAAAAATATCATTAGTAGATTAGAACAATCAAAACCAATGACAGATAGTGTTATTGAAAATGCTATCAAGAGTATGTACAAGATGTCAAAGGCAGATGAAATGTCAAGACTTTGTATTGAGATAGGAAACAATCCTAGTAAACATTCTTTCCAAGAAATAAAAAGATTTCTTAATGATGTGGATGAGGACAACTTCGAAGAAAAGGAAAGCACTCTAGTCAGTACAGATTTAGATGAGATTCTATCTATCAATGAACACAATGGTGAGTTCAAATTTAACATATCTGAATTAGAAAATAGTACAGGGGGAATTGGTAGAGGTAATTTTATGGTAGTATTTGCTAGACCTGAAACAGGTAAAAGTGCCTTTTGGGTTAGCCTTGTAGCAAAGCAAGACGGCTTCGCTTGGCAAGGACATAAGTGCCATTCTTTTATTAATGAAGAACCTGCTAGAAGGATTCAAATGAGAATGGTTAATGCATGTAGTGATATTACTAGGAAAGAAGTATACAATGGTAGTAGACATTTAGCTGATACTCATTGGAATAAAATTAAAAATAATATATTTACTCATGACAAAGTGGATATGACTATGGAAGATTTAGATACTTACTGTAAAGATAATGAGGTAGATGTTTTAATCATAGACCAATTAGACAAAGTTAACGTTGTAGGTAAGTATAATTCTTCTCATGAAAAACTAAGAGAGATATATAGACAAGCTAGAGAGATAGCTAAAAGACATAACTGTTTAGTTATTGGTATGTCTCAGGCATCTGCAGAAGGTCATAACAAAGCCACTTTAAGTTTTGATGTTATGGAAAATTCTAAAACAGGTAAGGCTGCTGAGGCTGATTTGATTATAGGTATTGGCAAAAACGATGCTGAAGAACTTGATGTCAATGAAGGACATCGAAGAACTATATCCATATCAAAAAATAAACTGTCAGGAACACATCCTGTATTTCACCTTCATATTATACCGTCACTGTCACAATACAAGTCAATACTAGATTAGAAAGGATGATAACAATGATTACAGTATTAGATATAGAAACCACCTTCACCAAAGAGGGAGACCCAACACCTTTCAATCCTAACAATAGATTAGTAAGCATAGGTATTAATAACGAATACTTTTTTTTCTATCATAAAGAAATGACTGACATGAAAAAAATTCAAGAGAATAAGATAGCCATTCAAAAGATTCTAGATGAATCTGTATTAGTCGTAGGACATAACTTAAAGTTTGATATGTCATGGATGTATGAGTTTGGATTTAAATATGAGGGAAAATTATATGACACCATGTTAGCAGAGTATGTAGTTAACAGAGGTGCAAAAGATAAATCTATCTCTTTAAAAGAATCCTGTAAGAGAAGAGGACTAAGCATGAAGTCAGATATCTTATCTACATATATGGATAGTGGATATGGTATTGATGAAATTCCTATGGAGAAATTAGAAGAGTATGGTAAGCAAGACGTAGCTATTACTAAGCAACTATATCTTACACAAGTAAGATTGTATAACCAACCTGGGAATAAAGTCCTAAAACCTACAAGAGATTTAATGAATGATTTCCTACGTGTATTAATTGATATGGAATGTAATGGAAACTATATTGACTTACAAGAATTAGATGTCGTAGAGAAAGAACTCAATCAAGAATACTACAAACTTAAAAATAAGATTGGTAAAATTATTCAACAGGTTATGGGTGATACTAAAATAAACCTATCATCAACAGAAGATTTATCTAAAGTTATTTACTCTAGAAAGGTTCACGACAAGAATACTTGGGCCACACTATTTAATATTGGTATAGATAAAAGAACTAAGAAGCCTAAGAAAAGACCAATGATGACCGACAGAGAGTTTTCTAATGTCATCACTAAACATACAGAGCAAGTCTATAAAACTATTGCACAACAATGTAATATATGTAGTGGTGTAGGTTATATAAGACAACTAAAGAAAGACGGAACACCTTTTAAGAACCTATCAAAATGCAGTAAATGTAAAAGTGAAGGTATGTTGTTTATTGAAACAGAAGCTAAGGCAGGTTTTAATTGGACTACAAAACTTGTGGCAGATGTTTCTCAAGGTGGATTCAAAACAGATAAGGAAACATTAAATAGGATTAGTAAGTTAGCTGAAGGTTCTTTAAAAGAGTTTGTGGATAGTGTTATTAGGTATAGTGCTATTGAAACTTACCTCAATACTTTTGTGACAGGTATTAAAGATAACGTAAGAGAAAACAAAGTACTGCATCCTTCTTTTAATCAGCATACCACAGTGACAGGTAGGCTATCTTCTTCTAAACCTAACTTCCAAAATATGCCAAGAGGTGATAAGTTTCCTGTTAAGAGAGTTATTAAATCTAGATTTGAGAATGGTGAGATATTAGAAGTAGACTTCTCACAATTAGAATTTCGAACTGCAGTATTTCTAGCACAAGATGTACAAGGTATGAAGGATATTGCAGACGGAGTAGACGTTCATCAATATACGGCTGATGTTATTGGGTGTTCAAGACAAGACGCAAAGGCCCACACATTCAAACCTTTGTATGGTGGTATGTTAGGTAAGAAAAAAGAGAAGGAGTATTATGAGAAATTTTTAAAGAAATATAAAGACATTGCTGATTGGCATATGAAATTACAAGAGAGAGCGTACAGTTCTAATATTGTAAGACTGCCTAGTGGTAGAGAATATTATTTCCCTAATGTTTTTAAAAGGGTAAATAAAAGAACAGGTTTTATATCGTATTCTAATTCAACAAATATAAAAAACTATCCTGTTCAAGGTTTTGCTACTGCTGATATAGTTCCCTTAGCATGTATTAATGTTTGGGAATTATTAAAAGAACGTGGAAAGAAAAGTCTAATTATTAATACTGTCCATGATTCTGTAATACTAGACATGCATCCTGATGAGATTGATGATGTTGTAAACATTGTCAAGACTGGTTTTAAGAATGTGAAGGATGCGATGTTTACTAGATATAATTGTGAACTCAATGTACCTTTAGACTTTGAAATAAAAAAAGGTAAAAATTGGCTTGACTTATCCACAATTATATGATATAATGATAATTATAATAGAGGTAATATAAATGACTAATGACTTAATAAATGATATAGATAATCTAAGCAATGATAAACTCATGTCCATGCTTGGTCAAGATGTAGACTCAGGTGGTTCTATACTAGGTAGATTATCTATTAACTATGATACCGAAGACTCAGACGGTAATCTTATAAAACGAGGTCTATATAAAGTAGAGACACAGGAACATGGAGCAATCTTTTCCGAGAAAGTTTCTTTTAGACCTTTCCTAAATACTTTTCAATACAAGAAATACGATGAAGAGAATGAGGAAAACAATTATAAATCTGTAATGTTTACAAGTTGGTCGGATTCAAAACCTGACACCAATGGTACAGACGCATGTGGCAGTGTACCGAAAGCATTACGAGAAGGGCTTGACCCCGTTGCTAAAATGGAACAAGACAAAGTTACATGTTATAGAAATGTTTTTGGTGTAGTATCTATTAAAGGTAAGACATCAAAAGGTGACGAGATAACATTGACTAATGAGCCTGTTGTCTATAGAGTGCGAGGGGTTAATTTTCTACCTATTGGAGACCAATTAAAAAGTCTATCAAAAAGAAATAAGATTATGTATAATACTGTATTAGAATTTTTTGGTACAGAAAAACATACCAAAGGTAGTGTTACTTATTTTGTTGCAAAGATTAAGGATTCAAATAAAGATGTTAAGTTTTCTGATGAAGACAAGGCAATCCTAAAAGAGTTCTTAGACTATGTGAGAAATGAGAACGATTATGTAAAGGGTGAATATGACATAGCTATAAAAGAAAAGCACAAGTCTACAGTATCTCCTGACGACTTGGATGATGCTACTATCTTACAGGAAATGTCCGCTTGACTTTCTTAGAAGAAGTAAAATCATTTTTGGCACAGGCTCAAAACGAGCCTGTTGCCATACCTAAGAATATTCTTCAAGAGTTTAAAGAAGATTGCGGTAAAGCAGTAGAAAAACAGTTCACAGATGAGAGAGAGAAAGAGTTTAGAATCAGGATGTCAAACATTGGTAGACCTTTATGCCAATTACAAATGGAAAAGAAACATTTTGGCGACAAGTCCTTAAAGAATTTTGAAAATTACAATCACAAGTTAAGGAATTTATTTGGTGATATATTAGAAGCAGTAGTTGTAATGCTATTGAAAACAGTGAAGGCTAAAATCAATGGTCTTCAAGGCAGTGTCAAACTTAACACAGAGTATTTTGACATCAAAGGTACATATGATATTATTATAGACGATAAGGTATATGATATCAAGAGTGCTTCACCGTTTGCCTATGAGAAAAAGTTTGGGGAACAAGGTGGTGGATTTGATAAGTTCGTAGAAGGCGATGTCTTCGGATATCTATCCCAAGGGTATCTTTATTCGGAAGCCACCACCAAGCCTTTCGGTGGTTGGATTGTTGTTAACAAATCTACAGGTGAGATAATGTTAAGCAGTCCACCTGAAGAAGATGACAAGTACCGTGAACAGGCTATGGGTACTGTAAAGAAAAATATAAAAGCATTGATGACGGATGAACCGTTTGAAAGATGCTTTGATTTAATAGAAGAAAGTTTTTATCAAAAGAAAACTGGTAATAAAGTTTTAGGCACTGTTTGTTCTTTCTGTGAGTATAAACATTTATGTTGGGGTGATAATCTTCAGTACTTGCCCCAACAACAATCTAAAGCAAGAAGCCCTAGATATTTTTGGTATGCTGAGATAAATAAACCCAAGGAGGTATACAGTGAAGAAAGTTCCAGTTGATGATAATAGTGTTGTTATTGTAATAAAACCCTACGGTGATAACAGATTTGCTTGTGGTCTTCATTCTAATTATGAACAAGACACCGAAGATAAAGTGATGTGCTACACTGTAGCTATGGGCCTTTGTCAAATTGCACTTGATGACCCTGATATGGTTTATGAGATTGGTTTAAGTGTTGCTGAAATTGAAGAGAAAAAAAAAGAAGTAACTAAAAATGGACACGATAAGGTGTTGAACATAACTGAGTGGAGAAAAAAATTAAACTAATGAAACATAATTCTAATTTTAAATACGATTTGGAGTGGGGAAAACAAGGGGAGACCGTTGTTGCAGAAATACAACAAGGTGAAAAGACTGAGGTAAAGTCTGAAAGAGATAAGTGGATTAAGACAGGTAATCACTATTGCGAATATCAAAGTAGAGGGAAAGAAAGTGGGATAAAGAAAACTCAAGCAGAGTGGTGGACTATTAACTTCTATAGTGGTGATAGATTTTGTTTTAATCTTACATTAAAGACAGAGGACTTACGTAAAATAATAAATGATAATAATTTTAATAAAGTTCCTGGTGGTGATAGCAATACATCTTGGGGATACTTAGTTCCTATAATTAAACTAATAGATTTTACAAGCTATGGACAAAATAAATCCTAATTATTATAGAGAAGGCATAGAGACTGCCGACTATATTGAATCCCATAACATGGATTACTTTCAAGGTAATATAATTAAATACGTAACGAGGTATAAGATGAAGAATGGTGTAGAAGATTTAAAGAAAGCAGAGTGGTATCTGCAAAGGTTGATTAAAAGATATGAAACCAAGAACTAAAAATGGAAAACAGTTAGCTAAATGGGCTAAGGCTCGTACAATAAAATTGCCTGAGTATATTATTAAAGAAATAGAAAAAATAGAAAAAATAGTAAAAACATCTAGGGAATATATTAGGAATAAAAATGAGAATAGTTAAAGACCCCTTTACAGGGAAGTTGTTAGTATCTCTTGATGAGTTTGAGAGAAAACAATATAAAGAAAAGAATGTTTTTGATATGACATATACAAAGATGAAAGTTTTCTTTGACGATATTCATGAGATTGTTATGGGTGAAGTTAGTATTTTAGAAAAAGAATATGAGAGGAAAAGAAATGAAGAACTATTTAATAAGTGAAGAACAAAGACAGGAAGTCTTAAAGTATCTGTGGACCAGACCTTATGGGGAAGTGTATAGAATTATGGAAACAATATTGAGATTAGGGGAGAGAAAGGATGACGGATTGGCAGAATCTAGTAAGAAGAAAGTATGATTATAAAATAGATGTTGGGTTTTATTCTCTAGGAATAAATCGTGATTTCAATTTAGTGGTTAACGAGGACACTGTTAACTACAATGTTTTAGACAAAACTCTTAAAGAACTCTATCCTGAGTTTAGACAATCAAATGTTATCGTATCTGTAGCAAGGGAAACAAAGTATCAGTTTGAAGAACTATCCGAAAGGATGACTAAGTTTATTAATAAGATAGTTTAATTATCTATTAAGATATTTATTAGGGAATATGTTTTGACTAACACCAGACATACTATCCAATTCTTCTGCTACTATATTATTAGTATCGCCTTTTAGTGCGTATTGATTCGCTACTACTTTAATGTCCTTATCTGTGTAGTAGTTCATAGCATCAGGTTCGTTTTCCATCCTGACTATACTCTTTAAAAAACCATAAGAAATATCTTTGTCTTTTAAGTCTACTATATCTGTTCCTGAACCTAGCTTACCTTTTGTGTTTTCTATTAACATAGGTAGATAGTCTTTATTCTTTGCAGCTATCCCAGACAAGTCATCACTTTTATAATTATTTAGTATTGTGTTTAGGTCCTTATCTTTATAGCCTGAAACTACATCTAATATAGCTTTTAAACCTTCCTTTTTAGTTTTATATCTTCTATAAGGTATATTAGTATCCTTACCTCTATAGTAATCCTTGCCTAAAATATATCCTTCTTTAGCTAGAGTGTCATCTGACACATTTGGTAATGAGTCTAATTTATAACCCTCTACTAGTAGTTTAACATTTCCCGGATTGTTATTTATATATTTTTGACCTATATCCATTATTTCTTCACCAAACTTCCACCGAAGTATAGGCCTACTATTGATGACATAAGGTGAGTATCCAAAGGAGTAATCACTACACCTGCAAATGCTCTGTCCATTAGTACTTCCTTCTTCTCTATTAGAAACAAAAAACCTGGTTTAAATTCTGTCCATGTTAAGATGACAGGAATATCCATAAGAACAGGAACTATTTTAGGCCATGCAATAACAAAGAACACAGCCGTTAAAGCTATGATTCTTCTTGTCCATTGAAAGCCTTTGTTCTCATATGTTCTTGCTTTATCTACAAAAGACATTTGTGTTTCTGCTCTTTGTAATAACATCTTTTGTTCTTCTTGTTTTGCTTTAATGCTTTGACCCCATATAGACATTACTCCACCGAGTAAGCTAGAGCCTAGCATTGTAATCATTTCTACTGGTAATCCACCCAACATTTTATTCATCCCCCACTATGCCGTTCTTTTCGGCTTGTTCGTATATTTCCATTTCTTGTTCTGTTATCTCTCCCCTTTCCATTTTTTCAAAGAAATCTTGTTGCATATTTTCTAACTTTCTTTTAATAGAGTCGTGTAATTCTTTAGGATTTCTAAATCCTTTCTCTTCTGCAAAATCATACATCCATTGTTGCCATGCTTGGTCAATGTCTCCCTCAAATTTTATAAAAGATTCAGCCATGAGTTGAACAATATCCCCTTTAGATTTTGCACCCTTACCCATCTCTTGTTTCATTAGGTATGTAAAGGTCATATACTTTGATTCTTTAACAGAACGCATTGCTAAAAACTTTCTTTTCCACCAATCTACTTCAGTTCTTTTATAGTTATCGGTAGAACTTCTAATATAAAAAGGGTTATCATTAGATTGATACCACTGTTCAATCCATCCATGCCATGATGTCGGTGTTACTTTTTTCCATGAGTCTCTTACTTCTGAGGGTGATGAAGGTGTTATATCTAATAAAGGTTCACCCGTCAATTGCTCACCTAGTTTATAGTTTAAATAATGTTTTGATAGTTCTAGTATACCTGATGCTGCATTAATAGAAAATTCTAAACTTGGAAAGTTTATAACTTCTGTTGGGTCTGTTGTAGGTGCTTGTAATGAATTACTCATATCAGCATTTAATATAGTAGAAGGCCCTCCAAATAAAAATACATCTGGTAATCCCATATTAATAAGATGGTCACTGAGTGTTCTGAAGTTTGTTAACCCTGTAAAATTTATTGCTTTAATAATAGAGTCTACAAAAGTAACTCCCACTACACCTTTTAGGCCACCAAAGATAGCTTGACTAGCTAAGAAATTAGCGAGTTGTGTTGTTTGTCCTTTAGGTATTGGTACAGGTATTTTCTTTTTACCCACTACTAATTTTTCAAACTTTGCTTTTTGTATAGCCTCAGCCATTTGCCCATACCAGTTATGTGCATAGGTTTTAAATAAACCTGCTGGTCTTGATATAGCACCTGCCATACTGAATACTAAAGGTCTTTGTGCTGAGTGGTATTCTACCATTAACTTATTAGCAAGATAAGGAGCTTGTTTAATAATAAAGTTTTTACTATAGCCTAATGCTAACATATGTTCACCCACAGTATTTACAGCTTGTAACCTTGTAAATCTTTCCATAAATCCTGCAGGAACTGTGCCTTTTAATGTACCAAATACTTTTTTACCTAATCCTCTAGTATTTATTTTACCTTTTGCATAATAAGTTTCACCTAAATATTCCTTTAACATAGCTTCCGTAATCACACCTTGTCTAACAGCAGATTTATTTAAAGCAATATTAAATTCTGTAGGTTTAAATGTACGCATCATACCTAAAGCAGTGGAATGGTATGCAAGAGCAGTGGCATCAACCATACTTCCACCCCTTGTCTCAATCGCCATACCTGCTAATTTATGAGGTAGCATCTGTAAGGGTTGTATTCCTTGTAGCATTAAGAATCTAGGATTTAGTGCTAAGAGAAACCATGTGTTTGCTAAGTTTGCAGATTTGATATACCACTTACTTATCATTGATTCTACTTGAGAACCTAATGGACTGCCTCTCATTTGTTTTACCATTTCATTAATAGGTAATCCTGTAGCATTTTTTCTTACAGTTTCTGCAAATTGAAAATCTGTTGGGTATAAATCTGCTAATGTTTTCTGCCCTCTAATTCCTATGTCTTTTGTAATTGGTGTTTTATAGAATGTTGTAAAGTCATTTGCAAGTTTCATACGTAAGGAACTTTGAATACCACCGTTAACATACATGGTAATAGCCTGTTCAAAATCTTTTAATCTCTTTGAGGGGCTTCCATATGCTCCTAGATATCCCTCAACAACTTTTCCTTTTCTTGTCATCTTACGTATATTAAAACCTTTTTCTTTGTAAACCTTTGTAACTAAAGTGTCTAATGCATCTAGAGTTTTTTTATTCATTTTATTTCTATTAGCTAATTGCATTATATCTTGAAACATTTCTGCAGAATAATCTTTTACTTCACTAACAGTTTTAGAGCGAACATTAATTTGTAGTTCAGGATTTTCTTTTTGTAATTCTGATTTTATTTTATTGGCTTGTTTTATATTATCCGCTCCGTAGACTCCAATCAAATCACCTTTACTATTGTTTACGAAAACTTTAAGATTACCTAAATATATTTGTGGAAAATAGTTTGGTCTTTTATTTATCTTTGAAACATTTTTACCACCATAATTAATAACAAAATCATTATACATTTTTTGTACACCGTCAAATGTTTTTTGTATATCTTTCATGGCCACTAATCCTTCTTTAGATAATCCAAAAGTTTCTACATATCCTGGTGTAGCTTCTCCTGTCTTACTGTCAAACCTATCGTCTTTTAATCTATCATCTCTATTTTGTTTTCTATATAAAGTATACTCATCATTAAGAGATTTCATTGTCTCAATAACTTTTAGTTGTTCATCTTTAGATAACCTTTTCCAACGAACTAATGCACCACCCTCAGAAGGGGTTAGCTGTGAGTATTTTAAAGGACTAAATCCTTTTACCTTTTCTATTTTAGATGTCTGAAATGCTTTAGGATTTTCTAGAAATAGTTTTGTCATATACTCTACTTCCATTACATACTTACTAACTAAGTCTACTCCATACTTTGTAACAGGGTAATCCCCTAAAAATTTTGCAGGTAAGGCATATTTTCTACCACCTTTAAAGAATATATTTTTAAAACTTTGCATCAAGGTATCTCCCTTAATAGGTGTCATTTTCTTAGTATTAGGTACAGGTATTGTTTTCTTTTCTTCTACTATATCATACTTGCCTTCTTTATTTTTTTTCTTTTTGTTAAGAGATATATCTTTACCTTTAACCATTAGAAGCTTAGCTTCCGTAGGTGTTAAAGATGCTACCATATCAAAGTCTCTCATAAACTTTGTAGAGAACATGCCATGGTCTCTAATGACAGCACTAACACTTTCCATACTATCTTTTAACTTACCTTTCTGTGCGTTTAACTTATTTATTTCTGTTTTATTGTTTGTTATTTGTGTTTCAATTTGTGTCTTTATTTCATCTTTTTTTGCTCTATCTTTTTTGCCAATTAGTTTTTCATTTTGAAGTGTTAAATCACTGACTTTTCTTTCATACAAATTAAATTGGTCTATTATACCAGCTAAAGATTTTTCTGTATTGTTTATAGCTTTTTCTGCTTCTCTAATATTTTTTTGGATGGATAATTCTTGCTTTACCTTATTGCCAAAATTTTCTACGACAGTATCTATCTTACTTTTAGCCGTAAGTTTAGGTCCTATAACACCTAAAATAGCAAAGGTTGTGGCATTGGCTAATCTTTCTTCTGCATTTTCTGCAGGACCTGCCGCACCCATAGCACCCATACCCACTAATCTAGTAGGAATTCCAAACATATTTAATCCTTGTAATAGTTTACCACTTAAACCACCTTCAACACCTGCAAGTCCTACACGTGTGGCATACTCTAATCCTGTCTCACCTTCTTTCTTTTCTGATTCTATCAACATATTCATTGCTGCAAAACCTCCAACAGGGCCTCCTGCCATTATAGCGGGTGTGTATAGTGCTACAATACCTGGTGTCTGTGCTACACCTTGAATAACTGACTGTGTAAATCCTGTACCTGCTTTCTTTTTGGATTCCAACATTTTCTTTTCGTCACGTTCCTGTTGGTCTTTGTGAAAGTCGTACCACGACATAAGCATAGACTTGACTTTTCCACCCTCCTCTTGGGGTGCATCTTTTAGTCTAGCTTTTTTTTGTTCTTCTGCTGTGAGAAATGCTCCGGGGATATTTGCAAAGGCTTGTTGTGCAATAGATTCATAAGCATTGTATCCTGATTCAATACCATACCTATACATATTATATACTCGAGAACCGAGTGTTGTGGGTTTATCGGTTATAGATTCTCCTATACCAATAGATTCATCATCAAGTTCATTGTCTTGATTATCTTCTTTTTTTACTTTATCAACATATTGTTGAGTAATTTTTTTTATTTCTTCCCTAGGCATATCGTCAGGAAAATTGACGAGTTTGCCATCTGGCATACGAACTTTCATTTTATCTCCTATCCTGAATAGTTAGGGTTTATGTCTTCTAGTATATCTAGGTAAGATTCTTCCTCTTCGTCTTGTTGCCCTGTGACTTTTTGTGTTGGATAGACAGGCATTTTAGTTTGATAAACAGGGTAATAATATTTTTGTACTACTTTAGCCTTGTCTTCAGGTGTTCCTGTGATTAAAGTATTATAATCATTTTCAAAACCTGTTCTTATTTCCTTTTGGTTAAACCCTAGAGTTTCAATTGTATTTTTAAGATAGGATAATATGTCTCCTTGGTCAATAGTAATAGCAGATGTAGAAGGTCTGATAGCTTCATATGCACCGACTACTGGTGTAGGTGCTTCCATTTCAGGGGGAGTAAATCCACTCACTACTGCTTCTTGCCTTTCTCTTACATCCTTAGGTGGCTCAAACATTAACTTAGATAAAAAGTTTGTGGTGTTCTTACCCATGTTATTCTTTATCTCTAATCCATTTTTAATTTTAGAAGCGTTGATATCGGATGAGAATTTTTGTTGAGACACTTTAGTGTAATCTTCAAACTTAGTTTTCTCTTCCTCAGGTAATAATTCAAAGTTTTTCTTTAACTCTGATATTGCATCATTCCTATTATCTGGGGCCATTTGACCTAAAGCAGAAATATATTCTATATCATTTGTACCAAATAAAAAGTTAGCAAATGTTCCACCGCCAACAGATGAACCTACCGTTAATGCAGAATCATACGTCTTTTTAATGTTAGCTACTTCTTCATCTACTTCTTTTCTAGCTATTTTTAATTCTTCTAAACCTTGTTCACCACTTTGACGTGCTTCATCCATACGAGAAAGTAGTCTTGAACCTGCACCGATAGCTACTTGCCTTAATGATTTTGAACTAAGCAATCCCATTATTCATCTCCCTTCTTTGCCATTAGACCATTCGATTCTTTTTCAGATACTTCTTCTTCTTGCTTTTTACTTTTTTCTTTATCTTGTATGTCTTTGGCAAAGTTTCTTGTTTTATATAAGTTTTTTAATATTTGTTTTGTTTCTTTAGCTTTAGGTTTACTCAACTTTATTTTTTCTACACCTGATGCTTTACCTATTGCTAATATCATTTTCTCTACAATAGGTGATATAACCAAACCTAAATCTACACTAAATGCACCTTCCATAAAACCTGAAAATACAATTACTCTTGTGATACTTTCTACAGACATACCTGTTTCTAGCATTAAAATAATTTTGGCTAAGGTTTGTTTTCTATGTAATCTTTTCCATATAAAATTTGCCGCATCTTCTTTCTTGGAAAACATTGGTGGATTTTCCCATGAATAGTTTTTAGGCGTATCTGTTAAAGACTGTCCTGGAACTGGTGTATCAAATGGATTTTGCTGTCTCTCTAATGCCATTATCCCATAATCCTTTTAGCCATTTCTGAATACTCGTTATTTAAAAAACTATCCCACGCTTGAAGAAATTCCACATACTGTGCAGAAGATTCCCCAAACTCTACAGTCTTTGCAACTTCAGGGTCTACAGTTTCTCTATACTCATATCTTTTTGGCATGTTAATAATAGTAGGTGCGGAAACTCCTGTTCCTCCACCACTTCTTCCACCTAAGATACTTGCTCCTATTCCTAATATTTCACCTATTCCTAATGACATTTTTACTCCTTATTAAAACATACCACTAAATATTTCTAATCCAATTGCACCTATAATACTGTTTAGTTGTCCTTGGGATTGTTCATCTAGTAGTGCTAATTCTGATTCTCTTTCTAGTGCGGCCATTGCAATGTTATGCGCTCTATCCGCTGCATTTTCTGATGATGTGTTGACCCATGATGCCTCATCTCTCCACTGTTGCCATAATGCTGATAGTGCGAAGTTAGAAATATTTAGTAAGTTTTGTGCATCGGTTTGATTTGCCGCATTAATACTTGCAGTATTTGCTGTGTTAATACTTCTTCTCCACGTTACATTTGATTGGTCTACTAATCTTTGATTCTCTACATTAAATCTTTGTCTTTGGTCTTCAAGCTGTGCGTTGAATTGAGAAATTGTTGCTTGTCTTTGTGCGTTAGCTTCTGCTACACCTATTTCATTTTGTGCATTTTGAGCAGATATTTTATTAGACTCAGCTACAGCATATTGATTCATAGCATCTTGCCTTGATGCATTGTTTGTATTAATCTGTGTTTGTAGACTTGTAAAGAACTGGTCAGTTTGTGCTTGGCTTTGTGCGTTAAACTGTAGTGACGCATTTTCTGCCGCTTGGTCTGTCAATAATGTCTGTTGTCTTAGTTGAATATTTGTTAAACTTGATTGTTGTCTATTGGATAAATTTTGCATATCCATTTGGAAATATTGTTGAGCATTTAAAACTGCCGCTTGTTGTCTATTATTTAAATTTTGAAATACGGCCTGTTGATAAAACTGTGCATCAGCTTGAGCAATAGGTATAGATGATTGCAATACACCTGTAGCTAGAGCCTCAGCGGCAATACTAGATGCACCTAAACCACGCTGTTGCATGGAGGCATCAACTAGTCTTTTTGCCCCTTGAGCAAAAGCAGGTAGAGGTTTACCCTCATCGACTGATTGTTGTATAGCTTGGGAAATATTAGCGAGTTGACCTTGAACGGTTGCTTCTGGTGGTAATGCTGTTAAGTCTTGTTGTTCTGCCACCATTGGTTGAGTTACAGTACCTGTCTCTGCTACCATTTGAGGTACAGCTTGACCTGTCACTGCTTGATATTGTGGAGCAGATGTTACTGTTGCTTGTTGAATTTGTGCGGCACTAGGTACTTCTGCTGTAGGAATTGTAGGGGCTACAGTGGTTGTAGGGGTTGGTGCTTGGACTTGTCCTTCTAGGCCTGGGGTTACTTGTAGTGTACTTGGTGTGACTTGTTGTAAAGCTAATCCAGGAGTAACTGCAGTTCCTGTAGGTAATGTAGGTTGTCTCATAGCCGCACCGACTTGAGCCTGTACTACTTGAGATGGGTCAGTTAAAGGTTCTTGAACTGTTTGATTTGTTTGTTGAGTTGTTGTAGGTTGCGATGCAGTTGCATCCATAAAACTCTTATAACTTTCTTCTGTACCGAATACTTCTTGTTGCTCTTGAGATAATTCGGTAAACGGTTTATATGCCATTATTTACTCCCTTTAATTAAGTATGCTTCCATCCACATAATCTTTTCTTTTATTACTGCTATATCCTGTTGTATTTGTGATACAGTATCTGCCTTACGTTCTACTGCATCTAGCCTTTCTGAAAACATCCCCCAAGTCATACTAATGGTTACTAATAGTACCAGATAGGGTAATATGTTTTTCAGTTCTAATTTCATCCGTTTGCTGCCTTCATATTAGCAACACGTTCCTCATGTTCTTCCCATGTTTTTGCTAATTGCTTTTCTTTTGCATAATCAGGTTTATCTTTATTAAATGCTATTACCTCATCAACAGTCATGTTCATCCACTTTTGTCTTTCTTGAAAGTTTCTTTCTGCCCATGTCTCTAATCTATCTAAAAGAAATTTATTATGTATTGTTAATTCTTTATTGTCTGCTCGTAGTTCTTTGTTATCTTTACGAAGTTTATTAACTTCTTCTTCTAGTTTTTTTATGGACATACGTTTCTCCTTTATATTAATTATTGAGGGCATTGAGGGGGTTATTTAAAGACTTATTAATCTCTAAGTTTAAATTCTCTTCGATTACTTTTAGTTCGTCAAATATTTCTCTTGTATCAGCTTTCTGTCTATCTTCTACATCATTAACAATTTCAGTAATATGTCTAATGTCATTATTCATCTGTCTTAAATCTGCCTTCATATCATTCTTCAAATCTTTTGCTACATCTGCCACAATTGTGATTTCTGCTAGTACAGAATCTATTTCTGATTTCAATACAG
>Ga0222719_10001653_pt1 | contig 21343 bp, 37 predicted proteins | sample C33_34DmetaG_FD_165039 | JGI IMG/M metagenome (GOLD analysis project Ga0222719, IMG submission 165039) | Estuarine water microbial communities from San Francisco Bay, California, United States - C33_34D | ecosystem: Environmental > Aquatic > Marine > Unclassified | place: USA: California...
TTTGTGATCAAATGAATCTTCTAACCAAGCCTTCAAAGGTTTAAGACCACCAAAGTCAACTGCCCAGTTTTTATTGTCTAGATGATCACATCCAAATGTAAATGTAAATGCTAAACTGTAACCGTGTAGTAAATGACAGTGTGAATGATCTGCGTTAGGTTGACGGAACACTGCTGACAGTCCAATGTTGTGTCCGTAATGTTTAGTACTTAAATATCTTGCCATGTTATACTCCTATTTGTCTGTATTATTATACGTGAAATTGTTAATGTTGTCAAGCACAAAATTTTTATATTTCCATTGTTTGGGCACCTTCCAATTTTCTACATTGTAAAATATAAAATTTATGCTAGGAAATAGTTTTATAAGTATGCCGACTTGTTTAATCCAGTATCTAGGATCAACCGCAGATTTTATAGAAAGATCGTAATTATCAGTATCTTTATAAACATTATTCACTTTGCCGCGTTGGTCGCCATATAAATCAAAACCTATTACTTTAATTGTAGTGTCTTGCTTTAAAGTTTTGATTGCTGTAAGTAGAGCATACGGACCACTACCCCAGTGGATCGGTTCGTCATATCGTTCACTTCCTGCATATGGTAGGTCTGGCAATATTCTTAAATTTTTATAATCAGCAAACTCTTCAAACCAGCATTTTCGAGTGTATATAAAACTAGTTTGATTGTAGTTTGCTTGAATTGCTTCTCTAACCATCTTTCTGTCTACACAGATTAGATGACGTACTACGGTATCCCTGTGTAGTGCGTTACAGCCAAACATGGTAGAATTGACCTTAGTCAAATCAATATTTTTTCGACTTTCTCCGTTCCCTATAACAAGCATACGGGTATTTACATAAATACACACATAGAGGAAATATTAATGGCAAACCCAGCATTTTACGACTTTTTTAGAAAAATTGTTCTACAACCAGACGGTGTAACACTTGAAGCAGATTCAGTAACTGACACGTTAACCATTACTGGCGGAACTGGTGTAGAACTTAGTCCTAATGAGTCTAATGACAGTTTCAATATTGGAGTTGATTATCAATTTGCTGTACCAATCGGCACTACCGATTTGCAACTTACAGACATCAACTCAAACGATAGAACCATTACACTAACTGCCGGTAATAATATTACTCTAACTCGTGTAACAGGTGGAGAAATTCGTATTGACGCTGATGACGAGTATGTTTTAGGAGACATACAAGGATCTGTGTTTGCTGATGATAGCACATTGCTAGTAGACGGAGTTAGTGGAGCAATTAAATATTATCCTACTACACCTTCGGACTGGAACGGAACAGCACCGACTTCAGTTGGCGAGGCCCTGGATAGATTAGCAGTAGTTGTTAAAGCTCTAAATGCCGGAACTGGCGCTTAACTATTAATATCTTTTTTAAGGTCTTTTAAATCTTTTTGTAGTTTTTGAAAGTTTTCTGAAACACGAACTATCAGTGAGCTAAAGTATGAGATACTGTATATCGCCCACCACCACCAAACAAATCCTATAGTAGCAAACAAAGTTCCGCCTACAGTTAGTGCTACATCATAGATAGTGTCGTGTCCAAATAAGTTTACAAAGAATAAAAAAGCAAGAAAGCTCAACGGTAAAGATATACCAATTACGATCCACCAATTTATTTGTTTGTCGATAGTTTTTTTAGATTCAAGAATTGAATTTGAGGATGGATTTTTCTGTGTCAAGTTAGCTCCCTATTTGACCAAAGGGCTTCCACATACCGGGGGTACCGTCTTTGATACATACCCATCCGATATAGCCTGTTGGTTTAGGGCTTTCATTCCATACGACATCACCGGTTCTATACGATCCGGTTGTAGGCTGCGATGCACCTACTTCAAACTTTTTATTTTGTACTCTGATTGGTCCTGCAATACTTGCAGTAACGTCAGATTCTACATTATTAACACCTATACCTAGTTTGCCATGAACTGTTAATTTTGCGTCTTGTGTTCCCTTTATGCCTATATGAATGTGCCCATCTTTTTGTATTTGTATTCTTTGTGTGTCATCAGTTACAATAGATATATCACTGTTAGTCCATGTACCGATTTTAACACTATCACCTTCTGGCTCTATTACAAACTCAGCATCAAGAGATGCTAAACTCATCATACCATTTGGTTGATCAGTGCCTATACCTAAACGCATAGTTCCAGCGTTCCAGTAAACAAATTCGTCAATTTTTACATCACCTAAAACTGTTAGGTTACGCAGACTTCCTACTTGTTGCAGGTTAGACTTAGTTACAGTAGAGCCTAATTCGTTTGCAGTAATAACCGGAATATTATCAATTGACAAATATTGTTCTTTACCTAAATCTATTGATTCTGTAGTAAAGATACGATCTGGATTTGCACGATAAACAAACTGTCTTGTGTGCTCTTTGCCCTTCCATTGCAATCCTTTACCGTATATTGAATTAGTTTCATCTGCAACAAATTCTAACGGAGTAGATCTTTCGTTACGAACATCAGCTGTGATTTCGTTAACGTGTAGTTTAGTAGCAGTAATTTCTCCTGCTACGTGTAAATTGCCTTCTACTTTTGTGTCGCCAACAAGAGTGTCAACATCAATAAAATCTGTTAATATACCGTCGTCGTTGATCCTAACAACTAATCTTGAACTTTCATCTTTAATACCAGTACTGGAAAACTTTGTTATTTTTCCACCATGCAGATGATCCCCACTTAGCTCTCTATTACGTATTTCTACCTTAGGTGCTTCAGCGTAGGCTATGTTCTCAATAACTGTTGCTAGGTTATTAAGGTCTTCGCGTATTTTTTGAATTGGCTTTATATCATTGCTCATGCAAGTATTTATCAGTTTACTCGCAGAAGTACTGTGTCAACGTTTATACGGCCATTAAGTTTAGTATCGGTGGTTTTGATATCTTCCATAAAGGTTCTTAAAGCAACTTTTCCTGCGGCCTTAAACTGTTTAAGTTGTTCGTCTGGCTTTCTAAGTGTCTTTTGATAACTGTCAGATTCTTTAAATCCTTGGATAGTAGTTCCTTTAACCTGTAAACCACTTCCGTCTCTGCCCATACCTTTGGGGTCTACAATCTCAGCAACATACTTGCCCAATTTGCGTGTTTTGCAATTAAACACCCACAGTTCGCTGGCACCTACAATTTCTGCAGGATTGATACTTGCTAATGAATATTTGTCGTCTGTAGATTTAAATTTAAGTTTCTCAATCTGTTTTGAAGCACTGCGTAATTTAGGCTTACGTACCTTTCTTGTTGCTTTGGCTGCTTCTATAATTACATTACAAGCATCAATAACTTTTTGCAGTGCGACAACTTTCTTCTTGATTTGAGCCTTTGAAAGATGTGCAAAGCCTTCTTTGAGTTGCTCTAGCATATCTGCGTCATGTTCGCTCATTTTTTTAATTTTAGCAGGACTTGGCATATTTTGTAATTCAACTAGTTCTGCTAACTCAAACTCGTAAAAATTAATTATCTTTCTAGCATGAGCCTGTGTTACTTGCAATCTAGTAAAGTGTTTGCTCACATCAAACGATTTAGGATCAAAGGCATCCGGATCATCAGAAAACCCTTCTATCCATTCTTCAATGGCTTCGACATGATGAACAGACTGTTCGTGTATACGCTCTTGTATACTAGGAACATATTTTTTAGGCTTTGCTTCTTCCTCTTGAACTTCTTCAACTTTGTGTCTTCCGTTCTCAATAGCATCTTTTACTCTTTTATGAATATGCTCTGAAAGAGGTTTAACTTCGCCTGTAGTTCCTTTTGCTTGTAGCCAATGTTCTGCATATGCAGGGTTGTAATCGGGACAGCCATCTTTCATTATCATTACAACACATGATGTTGTTGTACTAATAGCAGACATCCCGCTTGCGGCTCTAGCGGCCTTTACATCGTCTTTAGAATACTCGTTTTCTAACATCCACTCCCATACACTAGGCAACATATCTTTATCTTTATAGTTTTCATAGTAGAAACGTTGTGCGGCATATTGTAGTCTGCTAAACTCACTACCACTTAATTTTTCCCAACCGTCAAAACTAGGGCCAACTACTTTGGCACCGCGTTTGATGCGTGGTGCTATCTTTGCTTTTTTACGAGCCATTAGGTTCTCCTGAAACTATAATTTTAAAAGTATATATGCCAATGAAGAAAAAATCAACCTTTTTTGAGTAAAAAGTATGATTCATATTTAGGATCAAACTCTCCTGTGAGAGTAACTCGGTAGCCAAATGTGCTTGGATCAGCACTGATATGGTAGGCTAAATCTGTACCGTGTTTCATGCACCATTTACCTAAATCAGTTTGTTGCCACTCATGTATAGGAGCCGCAACATAAAGATCAGGATCTTCTACATCTCCCATAGTGAAGGAATGCATTTCAACCTTCACTTTCGAGATTCCAAATACATCTAGCATTTTCGTACTTATAGCTTCTCGTGTACTTCGAATCCGCGGAAGGTTTTGAATCTTGGAAAACGAAGCGAGTAAGTACCGTCTTGATTTTGTGTAATAGCATCTGCTCTAACCTCTACTAATTGACCAGGAAGTAGATCCCTACTAGCCCAAAAATTATCCCTATCAGCATCAGTGAACCCAGAACCAACATTAACTTTAATGTGTCTTTCGTCGTCCACGCCTTCACAGACAACTGCTCCCAGTCTGCCATTATTTCGTCCAGTTCCTTCTTCAACATCTACTACCTCTAATGTTACTTCGATAAATGGTTTTGCTTTAAGCCAAGCGTGTGTTCGCTTGCATTCGTACGGTGCATCAATGTCTTTAATCATTACACCCTCGTATCCACCGTCTACAGCCGCTTTATTAAGCTCTACAAAGCGTTTTTGTCCTTCGGGTGTGTCTAAGTCCACATCTTCCCAATCCAACGCTTGTACGTGCTTTAAGACGCTTGCATGATCCTCTACCCAAGCCTTGGTAATTGCACTTCTAAAGCTCTGCGGCTTGTCCCAACTACCTGCTTGAAAACAACCTAATGGAATAGTATCAAACAAATGTAGTACAGCATCGTTCGCCTCTACATTAGATTTTCGATGTACCTGCTTCATAAGATCCTGGAAGTTAGCACTCATTACTTCGCCATCTAATACAAGCGGATAAGGTACAGGATGTTCTTTTAGTACTTCTTTGATTTCTTCAATAATATGATCAAAGTTGTGAAACTGTTTACCATTACGACTAAACATTTCTACTTTGTCACCTTTAATAACTGTAAGTACTCGAACACCATCTAGTTTGATTTCGATCTGTTTCTTACCAATCATTTTCTTTTCATGCTTGGCAGAGTCGTGTGCAAGGCTACAAGTAAACACAGGCACAGTACCGGGTGCTACTTTGTTCACAGTCTTTTCGCTCATTCCACAACGCAAGTCCTTGATAAGAATTCTACGATACCAACCGTTCCATTGTTCTGTAGTAGCAACACTCATTGCGAGCTCAATTGCATCACGTGCCGCGTGTCCGGTTAGTTCACGATTCTGTAATTTTTCTACAAGCTCTACAAATACTGGCCAACTAAGTCCTTGCCCAGTTAGTACATCTGAACGCTCAGGTACTTGTTTTACACCAAATGTTACCATTGGGTCAAGTGCCATACGACACCCATCAAAAAATTCTGGAATACCTTCGTCCAGTGCTGTTTTTAGTATTGCTTGTTTGGCTAGTTTGCTGTTGTCAGCTTCTAAGTGTGCGATAATATCTTGTGGTTGTGTTCTCATACTTGCCTCGTTAATGCCTAATTACATATAATTATAGTATATATCAAACAAAATGTCAAGCAAAATGGTGAAATGATTTGAATTTTTATTTATGGGGCGGATGCGAACTAGAAGATACAGTTCCGCATTTACAAAAAAGAATGCCGTTGAGTAAGTTTACTTACGTAGGCGGAACTAGTTGTGGTTCGCTTTTTTCTAATGCAGGACCAGTTACAGAAGCAGTTTATAATTGGTACGAGCAATTAACAACAACAGAGCCTGAAAGATCCAAAAGAGTACAGTCGGCAAAAAATCTTTATCAAGAAGTAGTTACAAAAGATTATTTTCCTGATTGGATGCGTAAAGAAATTACAAAAGACGACTGGCTTATACTAAGTTTTAGTAAAGAAATTTATCCTAGATATAATTCTCCAGAAGAACACATCACATTAGGTGATGATATGGTGCAAGCATTTGGCACTGCAACAAAATTAAAATTTCCAAAAAAAATTGTTAGTAAGGTATTTGATAAAACACACCACGTTGGATTTGATGACGAATATGTTATTCACACTTATAAAAATGAGTGGGGGCCAATGTTAGCAGAATACTTTTACGATATTTTCCAAGACAGGGTTCTATTAGTACACAATGAACCGGCAAGAAGATATTATCATCCTAGTATAGGTGTTTACTGGGATTTACCTACAATTAACAGCATGAGCCAAATCTATTTAAATTCTGGTGCTGGTAAGTATCATAATAAAGACAATTGGTATGAAGTATCAAAAACAGTTAAGTTTTTACATACAGGATTTAGATTGCGGTATCCAACAAAGATACCTCAGATTACATTGTCGCACAAAGAAACTGTGGGTGACGATCATCATAAATTTGGACGAAATGTATTTCATTATACAAGAGATACACATAAATTGATTGCAAGAAGAATAATAAGTAAATTATCTACAATAATTGCTAAGAAGGCCGGAACCAATATTTCTTAGGACAAGTATCTTGTAATTCCATATTGTTGTTAATTGCGGCATCTCTTAACATAACTTGATGTAAAAAATTAGTAATAGGTTTTCCTGGTACAAAGTCACACCAGGGAGGAGTTATTAATTCTTCTAGATCAATAGTTTTTGGATCGCTCCACTGTATTAGTCTGTGTGTAAGGCCATTAATGTTTACCATGTAATGATAGACATTGTCGTCACCAGCGATCTTTTCCCATTTATATTTTCTAACCCGACAAATTTGTCTTATTTTTGATACGTGGTCGCTTAGATACCAGCGAGGTTCGTCTGGGCTTCTACCAATGTCACTACCGGCTCGAATTCTAAAATGTGTTCTTTCGTCTAATATAGATTTACCTATGTATTGTATTTCGTCTAATACATCAGATAAATGATTTATATCTTCTAGAGTGTACCCTACATAATATACAAAAAGTCCAACATCTGCACAGTTTCTAATGCCTTGTATCTGTTTGTCGTGTATTTTTTGTCCTTGATAACTAGGATGATTAAGTCCTAACATTATGCCGTCCACGCCAGCTTCTTTTAATTCTTCTACATATTTTTTCTTAGAAAGATTAACGCCATTTGTTAGTAGCATTATCAAACCAGTTTGATCTGTTTCACGCTGATATTTTTTTATAGAAACTACTAAGTTTGGTAAGTCTTTTCGTACAGTAGGCTCTGCTCCTGCTAAGATAATTTCTGTATTTTTAGGCCAAGTTTTTAATTGATTGATTATATTGTCAATGGGTTTATCAACAATCTTGGCTTCTGGTTCATGATAACAATGGGGACAAGTTAAGTTACATCTATCAGTAACTTCGATCATTATACTGCTAGGAATATTAAAACCAGGTTTAGTATATTCTAAGGATTTATAAAATCTAGCATTGCTTTCGATGACATACTCTGTGTCACCACAACTAGGGCAAGACTTGTTCATAATAATTTGATTGTCTTGCTCTAGCACTCGTGCCGGTATGTGCCTGTAGCAATGCTCACATAAACTAGTGGTTTCTTTCATAAAACTATTTATGACTACTAGTCGTACTTAAATTTAAATTCACCAGATGCTTTATACTTGATATAGTTATAAGGAACGTACCAAGACTTTGCAAGCCAAGGTATGTGCTTTCTTACTTGTTTAGGGCAATACGGAATCCATCCCAACTTGCGCCATTTTTTAAATCCTTCTCCACATTCGTCCATAGGGGTCATTAGTTTCTCCTTTTCTAGTCCCAGAGGTTTTCGTAATATTTTCCGAACAACCTAAATCCTTTAGATATTCTATCTTGTTCTTTGTCCATTGCGTCTCGATCTTTTATATCAAACCGCATAATAACTTCGTCCTTGTTTGCTTTACAATCAAATGCATATATCATTTCATCTAATACCCAATCCCAACGATCAAACCACTTAGGATCAGTTTCACCTTGTTTAGTATATTGTAATAACTCTTGCTTTGTAGGGCGCAACTTTGCAGGAACATCCTCAGGATAAACATACGGTGCACCGTGTTTGGTTTCCTTTAGTTGTTTTAACATAGGCAAGATAATAGGAGCAAGTGTATGATCCATACTCCAAGTGTCCCATGGCTCAATGTGTACTTTTATCTTTTGTTGTTGTCTATCAAACCACAACCAGTTAAACACATTGTAAAAGTCTTGCACACGATCATCCAGCCAATCTAAACAGTGTTCAAATCGTGTGTAGTTTGTGGGCCAATCCGCATAGCCATACCGCTTGTTCATATAGTTGTTGAATAGATTACACATCAGTCTGTTTGGGTAATAACCAATTTTAACTTTCATCTTTTACAATCTCACCGTCGCGAATTTTGTACAATACAACATCACCGCTTGAGCGAATGTATGCTCTGCCACCGTCGATCATTTTGCCATCGACTTCCTTGTAGTCATGACGATGAGCACTGTAATGCAAGTTGCCTTCACTGTCCTCTATCATGGCAAACTCAGCACCGTCAATGCGGTCTGCATTGGTGATCATCACTCGGTCCTGTTGGTCAATGAACAAACCAAAGTAGCGATTGCCAAACTCAGGATGCGGGGTATCACGATAGAAGATGTCCATAGCCATTGTTTCACCGCCTAAGGCACTGGTACACACATACTTAACTTCTACACCGTCCTTCTTAGCGTAGTGCTCTGCCATAGCGTCTGTTTTAAAAATAGGTTCATGTTTTATATTCAAAACTTTCCTCCATGTATTCCATATCAAATTTTGTAGGATAGTGCTTCAGCAGTCTACCTGCTTCTTGTCTCACTGCTCGCGGAACTCTGGGTGTCTTTTTAGGATCCAATAGATCAATTAGAAACCGTTCAGTTCGTAATACTGCATTTGTTCTTTGAATTGGTAGTGTCATCTGCCCACTCCAAAATGTTGTTTCAACTGAACTGAAGCGTGGTGATAATAATTGTGATCGCCGTTTACTTTTTCGTGCATTTCCATCAACTTATAGCAAGACTCCTGCACAATCAACTCGGCGAACGTTTCAGCATCTTCAATATTCCAACGCATATTTTCACTCTCATTGCGGACTTGAATAAAAAGTTCTTTAAATCTTTCACTTGGTAATGTCATCTGCCCACCTAATCTTTTTTCCATACTGTGCTTCAAACAGCATAATCAAGGATTCATATGGCACAACCTTCTCGCCACTCAATTTATCCAAAAAATCACTCAATGCATTCCAGTCCTCAATGTGCATGGGTGCAACACCGTACTCGTCCCATCCGTCATATCCATATTTAGAGTCGTCACGAATATCGATACGCCCACCAGCATAGTTTGTTGTGATCTCAGCGTAAGTCCAAGTATCACCAGCTTTTAAATCACCAAACTTTTGATCTTCCTCTAGCACTACAGATACTTCCCGAGTCAGTCCTCGTTTACGAAACCAATCAAGTGAGATCGGACCCATCCAGTTTGTGCTGTAAGTTACCACTGCACAGACATCCAATCTGTGTCTTCGGGCATCAGTTCAACTGCATCACCAAACTGCTCTTTCAGTTGATTATACACGCCTGAAGTAGCCATTGTCAAGCGATATGCGCCTTGATGACACCAATATACAGAACCGCTTGAACCGTAGAATCCATAGAGATATGCCTGTTTCTCAACGGCAACAATACCGCTGTTCATTCGCCATGAATCGCCATCAAGATAACCACCGCTCCATCCGGCGAGCACTTTGTACAGTGTGTTGCCTTCGTTTGTAATCTTTAAAATGACCCAATTGTCTGGGTAGTATTCGCTCATAATAGTCTTCATTATTCACTGTCGCTTCTTTCTTTGTAATTTTTTATTGCCGCCTTTATCGCATCTTCGGCAAGTACACTACAGTGGATTTTGACGGGCGGGAGTGCAAGTTCTTCTGCGAGCTCTGTGTTCTTAATTGCTCCAGCTTCATCAAGACTCTTGCCTTTAACCCATTCGGTAAGCAAGCTGGAAGAAGCGATAGCACTTCCGCATCCGTATGTTTTAAATTTTGCATCTTGTATTACTCCATCTTCTACTTTAATTTGTAAACGCATTACGTCTCCACAAGCAGGGGCTCCCACCATTCCGGTGCCAATGCCGTCTTCTTCTGGATCCCACTTGCCTACATTGCGGGGATTTTCGTAATGGTCTATGACTTTCTTTGAATAAGCCATGAAAACCGGTCCTCTTTCAGTCTACAATGTTTCTTTTATTGTAACATATACTGCAATGTTTATCAACCCCAGAAACATAAAATACAATCCTAAAGTGATTGTCTCAAACATACTTATTCCTTTTTGTTAATTTTGATGTAAATGGTGGAGCTAGAGGGAATCGAACCCACGACCTATTGGTTGCAAACCAATCGCTCTCCCTACTGAGCTATAGCCCCACACTAAAAATGGTGCCGGTTGTCGGATTCGAACTGACGACCTACTGATTACAAATCAGTTGCTCTACCAACTGAGCTAAACCGGCAAAACCTGTTAACTTGTATACTTATCAACCACCTGTACACGATCGTATTTAAATGAACGCCAGCCTTTTGCGTTAATATCCCAAACAGTTACAAGGCCAACTTTTGTAGGTTCCGCACTGACTTTTTCGTCCAGAACTGAATTGTCTGTTTTAGGCTGATGTTCTTTAGGAATAACATCAAAGCTCTTAGTACAATCCATTATTCGCTTGTCGCCGTCTAGTTTAAGAAACGTTACTGTTAAAACACCTTTCTGTAACTGTTCAACAAGGTCCTCTAGATTAGGTATGCCTTTTAGTTCCGCTACTTTATCTTTAACTTCCACTTACTGCTCCAAAAATAATTTTAATAATTCCACCAAACAGCATTATTCCTATTACACCATTCAGTATAATAAGAGCTCTGTCTTTCCACATAAAGCCTACAACGAACCATGACAATGCACCTATCCAACTAAGCACAACATCTACCCATTGTAGGTCAGGAAGGCCTGCACTTCTTATGCTTACAGCAAGTAACACACATATACTGCCAAACCATTTGATGTACCAAGAAGCATCGCCTTTAGGAGTAGCACTTTTTACAATGCGTTTGCTGTTTTCAATTTCTGCTACAGTAAACTCTTGCCCTGTTGCTTCGTTGGTTATGATTTCATTCGGATCAATATCCGGTGTCATATCATCTTTCCTCAACAATCTTATCAACTAATCCGTATTCTAGTGCTTCTTGGGCACTTAAGAATGTGTCACGATCCATGTCACGTTCAAAATCTTCGTAGGTCTTATCAGCTGTGTTGTGTTTTACATACAACTTAGTAAGTTGTTCTTTCCAGTACATAATTTCCTTATAAGAAATCTCAATGTCACTGGCCATGCCTCTTGCTCCGCCGCTAGGCTGATGAATCATTACCCTAGCATTAGGAAGAATTTTACGTTTTCCTTTTGCTCCTGCTTGTGCTAAGAACGAACCCATTGAACAGGCTTGTCCCATTACGATAGTGTGTACATCAGGTTTAATAAACTGCATGGTATCATAGATACTCATGCCTGCTGTAATTACACCGCCTGGTGAATTAATATAAAAGTTAATGCTTTTATCAGGATTTTGACTTTCTAAAAAGAGCATCTGTGATACAATAAGACTTGCTGAATGATCATTCACATCAGTGTCTAACATGATAATACGGTCTTTTAACAAACGACTGTAAATGTCGTAAGCTCTTTCTCCGCGCGATTCCGATTCAATTACTGTTGGAATAAGGTTTGGCATTTATCTAATTCTCCCTTTGATTTCACGTTGTACAGGACCAGCAGTTGTAAACTCCATGCCGAGGGCATTGCCTACAAAAATTTTACCGTTCCAGCGCATATGAATTTTGTTGGTTGCGACAAATGCATCTAATGATTCGCCTTCTCGCACATTGTCTACTTCACACTCAACCGACTGGTCGTTTCTAGTGTTAGTTAGGATTGCTGTTTTCTCGTACACTATCATTTTAAGACTGTTGCTCCTATTTTCTTTTGATATTCTTGAATTAATTCATTTCCGGTGAGTAACTCACCAAAGTAAACTTTCTCACCGTTTTCTAGTGTTCTTTCAATTCGACCACTGTTGTAGGAAATATCAGTTACACTTTTTCCATCTGCTGTGTCTTGCGGTCTATCGTCATACCACATACTGCTCAGCGAGTGTGTGTGAATGTCTTTAACACTTTTAGACCATGCTTCTGCTTCAAGCAGTAGTCTTTGTCTTTCTACTTGTTGTTTATATTCGCTCATACTATTAATTATAGCACCTTGTTTGAATTTGTCAACGATTGTGATGCCAAAAAAATGCCCTCGCTTGGAGGGCATTGAAAGAACTAATCTACTAGATTAAAATTCTTTTGAGAAAGAGATGAAAAATTTCTCCTCATCTTCTAACAACGAACCACCTTTTGCTGTAAAGTCAATATAACCAACTTCAACTGCAAAGGCTAACTTATCACTTAGTTCTCCAAATGATTTGGATACTTTGATATAGTCTCCTTGGTTCTCAGTATCACCGTATGCTAAATCAACTACTTGTAGTAGCGGAGTTGACACTTCGATGAATCTATCTGCTTCGTCTAGTCCTTCGATTGCAGTAACACTAGCGATACCGTCTAAACCTAAGGAAACGCCTACATCTTCAAAACCTTCTAAAGCATCGCCGTTAAAGTTTCTATCGATATAGAATACTTTTCCTGATACTTTACCAGCTTCAAATCCGTAACCAGCAAAAAAGTCATATCTGTAGTCAGCGTCAATGCTGTCTCCAAAATCAACCGTAATTGCTGATACACCAGCAAACAAACCATTTGATTCTATTGAACCATATGCTTTGTAACCAATGCCGTCACTTACAGAAACTCCTCTGAACATATTATCAGAAGATACACTAACTCCACCTTTTACATCAGCGGCGTTAGCACCAAATGCTATAAAAATAAGTGATACTGCTATCACAAATTTTACAACATTATCATATGTGAATATATTTTTCATATATTCCTCCTTTTCTTATTATTATAAAAACAGGTAACTCTAGCAGAGCATTATTACCCTACCAAACTTATCTGCAATTTATTTACTGGCCAAAGCCAGCAAATTATATTATGCTAAATCCAATAACTGAGTATTTTACTCAACATAATGTAATTATTATAGAGGATTTTTATGTAAAAGTCAAGCCTTTTTTAAGATAAATTTGCCCAATTCTTGTTAGAATGTCCTTCTTTTTCACACCATCTTAGAAACAAACCAATCTGTCTACCAAAGGCTTCAATTTCCCAAGGACAATCCCAATAGTCGGGATCTTTGTTAATCCACTTGCCTTGCCAGCGATGATTTGCACTACGTGAACTTTGGTATAGTTCGCCTCTTGCAAATTGCTTAACGTGTACCATTTCGTGTGCTACAGTTTCTAGCATTTCACGAAGCGGTTCTTTGGAATCAATACGCATTACAAAGTCACGTGGATTGGCTACATCAGCATAATCGTGTGGTATACAGTCACCTACTACGCCTTCTTTACCGTATAAATTGTGTACTAATTGGATATCTATGCTTAGACTATCTGCGATTCGTGGCATTAAATGATACGCACTGTATTCAGCTATACTGCTTACTAATTCACGTTTTTTTGAACCGCTACCTGTAATGAAGGTAAACATTTCATGCTCCTAGCAAATGTTATAAACTATTATAACATAAAGTATTTAGTTGGTCAACTACAAACGGAAAGTAATACGCCCTTTGGTTAAATCGTATGGACTCATTTCTACTCTGACTCTATCACCAAAAATTATACGAATTTTATGCTGACGCATTTTGCCTCCAGTATAACAGGTAATTTCGTGTCCATTTTCTAATTCTACTTTGTACATCTGATTTGGCATCACATTGACAATGGTGCCTTCAAATTCCATTAAACCTTTATCACTAGCCATATATTATTCTTGATTATCCAAAATAGGTTTGCCGTCGGCATCAACTTCTATTTTTTCAATGATAATTGTTCCTTGGTCGCCCCAAAGTACTCTTAATGGATCTCCTGGTTCAAAGCCGGCCTTGTCAGCAACTGCTTCTGGAATCTTAAGGAGTACTTCGTTTGGATCGTCTGGAATATCTTCAAATACATCCTCTACTTTGAAGGTCCATGTATTTTTAGGTTCAGGTTTAGATTCGTCTTCACCGTATCTGCCCCTATCTTGATTACCGTCTGCGTTCAGTTCGGTTAATTCTTTTTGTTTCTGTTTAAAATCACCCATTAATTATTATTCCTGGTCCTCATCATAATATTCCCAATACTCAGCAAGTGCTTCGTCGTTGTATTTATCTGGAGTGTCGTGTCCTTTAGGACTAAAGTAGCCTACAGATGCATAGTAGCCTTTACCTGTTGTGTCGTTAGAGTCATAATCGGGCTCTAATTCTACTTTATCATACCAAACATTTTCTACAAGTTCACACAGATTCATTTCAACTGAGCTAAACGCTAATTTTTTAGGATCAAGGTCTTCACCATCGGTTTCTACAAACCAAGTCGCAAATCCACCTTTCTCGGCGCTATGAAAAGCAAGACAGGGTACGTATTGATCTACATCTTCTTGTGTTTGCCATTCAGTAACTTGAGGTTCTGAATCACTGTGGTATGCTTCTCTACCGTATAAATGATATGGTGTTTCTAATTCTATTTCGTTTTCCCAACCATAATCGTCGCTACCATCTGCAGGAACTTCAAATGCTGTCCATGTACCATCGGCATAAGCACCGTTCTGGTGTTCAAAGTCCTCAATCTCATACCAAGCATAAAATTCTTCTCTTGGTTTTGGTGATCCGTCGACGATCATATCTTCATCGTCCCATTCGTATCCATTAACAGTTTCAATGAGATCACTCTCATCTCTATCTATAAAGAACTCAACAAACTCTTTGCTAACTTCACCAACTACAGTTTCTCCGCCGTATCTACCAGCATCAATTCTAAATCTACGTTTTGCCATTTTAATCTCCGTGTAAAATAGTTATCTATCTAATTGGCGCGGCTGAAGAGATTCGAACTCCTGACCCTTGGTTTCGTAGACCAATGCTCTATCCAGCTGAGCTACAGCCGCACTTGGTAGCCCGTAGGAGAATCGAACTCCTGTTGCATGGATGAAAACCATGTGTCCTAACCACTAGACGAACGGGCCAAATACTTATAATAAGTATATTATATGCTACTATAATTGTCAAGCATTTTTGGTGTAAATATTTTTATGAAGGATGAATATACTACAGCCTTCTTTCGTGTCATTAAGGACACCCAAGAAACAACAGGGTATGAGCTTCCAGAGGATGTTGAGGCTTATATAGTCATGTTGCTGGCAAGCCATGTAGACAAAATAAACTTCCTACCTAACCAACCAATTGCTATAGAATTTCTAAGTTTACGCAAGCCTGCAGATTATAAGGCAAAAGAACTAGGTGATACCTGTCTTTTTATTACAGGTGTATTTCCTTACTACAAACGTCGGCACGGATTAAACAAAAGATACTATGCGGATATCGGCACAACCAGTTATAGTTTAACTGCTGAGACGTTTAACACCGAACTGTTTACTACACTGAGTAATAATTTTGAATTTTTAGGAGAGTTTATAGAACGTTCTATACGTTCCACTCCAGGCCTTCTTCGATAGCGTGTTGAGCACATTGAATATACTCTCTATCTTCTTCTGATATAAAAGTCCATTTAAAACTTATACCATCGATATAGGTTAACACTTTTTTAGGATCTGTAAGATGCATATTACTTTCCATCATGTCTTGTAATATGTCCATCTGTTCAGAAATTTGTTTTTTATATCTAATTACTTTACTCATTAAACTTTCCTCCAAACTTCTCTAAACAAACAATATCGTTCGTGTCCTTCGTCTGTTTTATATACAAACTGCATACCTAGAAGTTGTATTACTTTGCCTTCAAACTTACCATTTAAACTGCAAGTGTGTTCTATTCTATCGCCTATTTTTGGCTGTTTTGTTTTTGCCATTAGTGTTCTATGTGGACACCAAAAAAGTAGCCTAATAAGAAAAATAAAGGACCTATAATAAGTAAGTCCATTATAAAATGTAATGCAAAAGAAAGAGCAAAAATTTCCTTCCAGTGCTTTTTACATATGTCTAACCATTCTGCTAATTTTTTCATATCATTTAAAATTCTAAGTCTGCGGCAACTACAAAACGTGGTTCTTCAGTAAACAAATGACCTGGGCGATGCCAAGTCTTACCTGGATAAATCATCCAGTTTGCATCACGCCAGGGAGCATAGTATTTGCCTTCGCCGTCTACACCATTGGGGGCTATCTCAGTTCCGCAAAGTTCTAAATCGTTTTCCTCTGCTGTAGGTAGATAAAGATAAAATACACCACTTACTGTAGTTGTCTTTGTATTATGATTATGATGGTGCCAAAGGACATCCCTGTCCTCGGCACTATCTTTTTGAGTCATAAAACTCCAACTCTGAATATTTTTGATTTGAACTTCTTTACCTAAGTAAGCAAAACAACTCCAAATAAAACTCATTTTTAAATTTATCCAGTCTGGGCTGGGCAATCCAAAAACATTTACATTAGTTTGATATTTTGGACTGTTAGTCCAATAACTACCTGAGTCAATTAGATGCTTAACTCCATCTGCTAGACGCTTCCTAGCAGAGAAATTGATAAGCTGGTTCCAATCGTAATATTCGTGTTCCATTAATTATTTAAATACTCTAAAATTGCTTCAGGAGCAGTTTCACCGTATGGATCATCGTCATCACAGGTATTGTTACGTCCTGGTTCTTCAAACCATTTTTCAACTTCGCCATCTTTAATTACTGCGGCATATCTCCAACTACGATTACCAAATCCTACTTTATCCTTACACACTAACATACCCATCATTTGAGTAAATTCGCCAGTGCCGTCTGGAATAAACTGGATATTCTGTATATCCTGATCAATCATCCACTTGCGCATAACAAATGTATCGTTTACACTTACTACATACACTTCGTCGACATCTAGATTACGGATTTCGTCATACAATTTTTCAAAACCTGGTACTTGGTAAGTTGAACAGGTTGGTGTGAATGCTCCGGGTAGTGAAAAGATAACAACTCGTTTGCCATCAAAAATATCAGCAGTAGTTACATCTTTCCATTCAAATGGATTTTCGTCACCATTGTTTGTGTCTACAAACGTAATAGGATTACCGTCAGTTCTTACACGGTATTTAAAAGTTACGTTTGGGACTTTTACGCCTTCTCTCATTAGTTTCTCCTTGTTATAACTAGTTACTATATAGTAGCACCACTATTTAAATCTGTCAACTTTAAATGCGTACAAAATTGGTAAATACAATATAGTAGTACGTGTGAGGGCACAATGGAAAACATATTTCAATTAATTGCAGAGGTAGGAGCACCAATCGCGGGTTCGCTGGTAATGGGCTTCTTTATATTCATTGTCATAAAGCAGATACTTGCGGGCATTGTTGGGCAAATTAAAACTCTTACAACTTTTTGTACAGGGTTAGAAAATCGTGCAAGAACTATGAGCAACGAGATGATGAAAATCGACTTGTTGGTTTCTAGTGCTTTAGACCTACGGCCTGATATCGATAGAATTGCTAGAGCAGAAAATTTTGTCGAAGACGGAAAACTAGACGTAAGGAGAGATTAATGGCAAAATGTAGATTTTTAGAATACAGTTTTGCATTGAACAACGACGATAGTATTAAATTTGAAGAATTAGAATCAAACAAATTAAACATAAAGTCAGGAGATGGTTTTATGGCATTTATTGATCCTGATACAGACGAAGTAACATTACGCAAATTTGATATCACAAAAGTTGAACATATAAACCTTTGAGAATATAAATGGATCTAGGACAATTAATTTCAGACTTCGGTTTCCCCATTGTAATGAGTGTAGGTATGGGATATTTTATCTATTACCTATGGTGGTACATTAATACACATATTAACCCAGCTCTGAAAGATATGCATATTGCTCTTATTAAAGTTATTGATCAAACAAGAATGTTAGATCAAGACATGATAAGGTTACAGCAAAAAGTAAATGTTGTGTTAGAGTATAGAGCTAGACAGGAAGTCTTAGAAGACGCAAAGGAAAAGGACGCCTTACAAAAAGTTAAAGGAACTTCTCGTGGAAAGAAATAATGTAGTTGTTCTAGAGGAACAAAGTTTTACTAAAGATTTTATATTAGTTTGCTCAATTGGATTAAACATTGGATTTATAATAGGATTAATGTTATTATGAAAAGATCACCCAACGAACAAAGAGCATGGGATATGTTAAAAAGTGCTGTCGGACCACACATATGGTCAACTAAAGATTTAGCCTTATGGATAGCAATATCTTATGTGTTCGGTGCGCTAGGCGGGTTCGTCATCGGAACTGCTCTGTAAAGCATTTTGCATTCTAGCAACATTTGCTAAACTTAGAGACAGTGTTTCTTTTATTGTGTCTGGAACTTCCGGAGCCACAACAATTTCAAAATGATTATATGGATATGCAACATAATCAATATCTTTTCTTTTAGTCATGCTCGCATATGTTACAACACCGTCGTTTTTTCCTGAATGATAAGGAACATCGCCTAAAGTAGTTACAATCTGCACCCAGGGCACATTAATACCAATATCTGTTGCCATCTTAATAGGTTCGCTTCTAGTGCCTACATCATGAAAGATTTGAAACTTTGGCATTGCATAACTAGCCCAGTCTGCTGTTCTACTGCCTCCATAAGGTGTGGCTAGTGTAACAGCACCTATTACGTTGTTTAATTTTTTATGTAAATGTAATGCATATATTCCGCCTAGACTGTGGGCAACAAAAAATATATTTTTCTTATCTTTAAGCTCATATTCCATTCTGGCTAGATTAGGAAAAAAGCCGTGTTTGTTATCGTATTCTATTAGAGTGTAGTTAGTAAATGATACTTTTTCTCGTATCCAATTAAAAGTAGCACTTGATGCGCCGGCGCCGTGAATAAAAACTATGTGTGCATCTACATAGTTTTGATGTACTATAAAATCAGTTAGTCTACTTTTCCAATTCATGTTGTCTCGTTTCCAGCTGGCTACCCCCGTGCTTTTACGATTAACCAACTTATATATTAATTTATCTATAATTGGTGAAATAAATGGTTTATTTGGTTGTGGCGATGAATACGCCGTTCCAGTCTTTAGGTAAGTCTTGTGTTTTTTGGTATTCACAGCGTTCAATCCACATATCATAATAGCCTTTCATCTTGCCTTCAAATGCATCGTGTAACTGTTCGCATAATTTAATTGCCTTATCGAAATTTTGTTTACGATAATGCATATGCATATCTTCGTGCATTTGCCTTGCTTTCGCATATTTTGTTTGTTTTATATCTAATACTGTATAAATTTCAATGCCCACAGTCTTTCCTTTTACTGCAAGGTCATCTACTTTAAGATAAAAGAATTTGTCCTTTGTGTGCTTGTAAGTGTCTCCTCCCACTAACAACAAGCAACCATATTCTTTACACTTACTTTCTATTCTCGCGGCAGTACTAACTGCGTCTCCGAGTATGTCATATGAATGTCTGGCAGTGGAGCCCATCTCCCCAATATAACCGAGCCCAGTATTAATACCAGCACCCATACCAACTGGCGGTCTACCTTCTTTAACAATTTTATCATTGAATTCCTCTACTGCTCTAAGCATTAATAATCCTGTGTTCACAGCACTTGCAGGATGATCAGGATCGTCCATTGGTGCATTGTGTATGTGCATACTTGCATCGCCAATATACTTGATAACCATTCCGTCGGCATCAAGTATAGGCTGTGTAATGGCATCCATGTAACCATTCATTATTTTTGTTAGTCCTTGAACATCATCACCAAAACTTTCTCCTAGTGGGGTGAAGCCACGCAAATCTGAGAAGCATATACTAACTTCTTTTTTCATACCTTGTTTAATTAAGTCTGGATTTTCTTGCAACATTCTAACAACTGTAGGTGAAGCATATCCAGCAAATTGTTTTTGTATTTCGGCTCGTAGTTTAAACTGTATCCAAAAGTTATTAAATGAACTTTGTGTAAAGATTAACAAAAACGCAATAGCAGGAAATGTAGCATCAAACAGTTTTAAATTTTCTTGATAGCCAGTAACACTATATCCTATAACGTAACCAAAAGAAAATAGAAAAACAAGTCCACTTAACCATACAGGTGAATTATATACTGCTAGAGCTATAAAAACCATGCCCGCTAACGCACACAGAAGCTCTACAAGCGACGATAATTCGTCTCGTGTTATGTTACTACCGTCTATAAAGTTTTGTAACATATGTGCTTGTATTTGCTGTGGCATTACATTACCACGGGGAGTAGGAACAGGATTAGCAACGCCTTCTGCTGTTACACCTACTATTACAAATTTGCCGCCTAGATCAGGCAAACTGTTTATATCGACGTACTCTACTTGTTCAAATGTATTATTAAAACGTATGTATGCTGTTCCGTTTGGTTGTGTAACAATAGGATCAAATGGAGGAACTGCAAACTCTTGTACGCCTACCTCACTTGTTTTTAATACATAACTGGGTTTGCCTGTGTAAGTCCTTAACATTTCAATAGCAAAACTAGGGTATATCTTACCCCCTACTCCGACTGCTAAAGGATATGTACGAGTTTGGTTATCAGGCTGAGGAGCAGAAGCAATAACACCAATACCTTCTGCTACTGACTCTAGCTCATTTATGTTCGTTACGAGATTCGGCCATGTCAGCAAGTAATTGGTAGCGGGTACAGGGCCTATTGTTGCTGTACCAATGTGTGGGCCTGAACTCCTTATCCCTCTGCCAGATGGGGTCTGGGATAAAACTATTCCGTTCCCCTTCATCCAACTTGCTAGAGTTTCGTCTCCCCCAAATCGATCGGTCTCCGGAAACATAAAGTTTAGACCTATTATTCCAGCATTCTTCTGGCGTAAATCGTGTATCAGTTGTGCGAAGTTTTGTCTTGGCCATGGCCATTGTCCCCATGTATTTAAACTGTTTTCT
>Ga0222719_10001657_pt1 | contig 21327 bp, 19 predicted proteins | sample C33_34DmetaG_FD_165039 | JGI IMG/M metagenome (GOLD analysis project Ga0222719, IMG submission 165039) | Estuarine water microbial communities from San Francisco Bay, California, United States - C33_34D | ecosystem: Environmental > Aquatic > Marine > Unclassified | place: USA: California...
GAAAACGTAGTAGACGATACTGGTTTCGATAGTGATCAAGTTGTTGCTATTATTAATGAAAATAGCTCAGGAGGTGGTGGGGTTCTTTCTATTGACGCTGATGATAATATCATTAGTTCAAATACCACTAGCGCCATTACCGCTGGTTCTGGACTAAGTAATATTAGTATTGGTTCTTCTGCAGGCGATGCAATTACTACTGGTGATTATAACATCAATATAGGTTATGAAGCAGGAAGTGAAACTACTACTCAAAGCGGTCAAGTTAATATTGGTTATCAAGCTGGAAACGGTGGAGTTGGTAACTATGGAGGATCAGTAAATATTGGTTATGCAGCTTCAGGCGGCACCGCTGCTTTTACAAGTTCAACCGCGGTAGGTTATTATGCGAATAACAACGGTGGGCAAAACGTAGTAGCTGTTGGTAGAGAAGCTGGTAAGAATACAAATGATAACGGCACATATGTAGGCGCTTATGCTGGTTCAGAATTAGTTGGTACAGACGTAACAGCAGTAGGTTACCAAGCTTCTAGATGGTCGACAGCCGGTGATTATAGTGTTGCTGTGGGTACAAATGCAGGTTATCGAAAGACTGGTAATTACAACGTACATATAGGTTGGAAAGCTGGTGGTTATACCGGTAGTGATGCGTCAGGTGTTGGTCTTGTAGCTATAGGAGCTGGCGCCAACGGTGGTCTTACAACAGGTAGTGGACAATTACGTGATTATGGTATAGCTATAGGTTACGGAGCAGCTGACGGTCACCAATGGAATAACCCTGTTGGTCAAACATATGGTCAAATTTATATTGGTGCTTTTTGTGGCTCAAGAATGCAAAATGACAATGGTAACGTTGGTATTGGAAACCAGGTTTTTCAGTCAACTGCAGTCACACAAATGAATTGTAATTATAGCGTGGGTATTGGAGGAAGAAACTTTAACACTTACACTAGTACTGGCGTTAACACTTCGAGGCATGTTGCTATAGGATTTCAAGCTGGCCAGTACTGTTATAGTGGTTTTGATAATGTTTATGTAGGTTACGACGCTGGTAGAAACACATCAACAGGTAGTGGTAATACATACATAGGGAAAGGAGCTGGCGGAAATACAAACCTTTCGAATTCTGTTGTTGTAGGATATAATTTAACAGCAAAAGGTAACAATACAGGTTATATCGGAGGCTCATCTGGTATCTATAACGAGATTAATTCTAACACATGGCAAACTGTATCAGATGAAAGAATTAAAACCAATATAACAGCATATACCAACGGTCTTAATAAATTAGATCTTATAAACGTTAAAACTTTTAACTATAAATCAGATTCTGAAATTGCAATTGACAACCCTGAGTTAGCAGATAGTGATGGTAATGTTAATGTTTCTTTAAACACTGAAAAAACTGTAGTTGGTCTTATTGCTCAAGAATTAGAAACAGTTTTACCTAATAGTGTTTCAGAAGGTATTAATGGTATCAAATCAATCAACACTGATGAGCTAGTATGGGTAATGTTGAATTCAATTAAAGAACTTAAAGCATTAAACGAAGCTTTGACCGCTAGAGTAGAAACATTGGAGAACAATTAATGTCAACCAGGTATATACGATCAAATACAAAATCAAAATCTAGAATATTATCTCTCTTAATTGCAGATGATGGTGGTATTGAAAAAGCAGCTGTATCAGCTTTAGATTCTGATCAAGTTATATCTGTTATTAATGAAACCAGTTCCGGTTTTGATTCAGATCAGGTTGTTGCTATTATTGATGAAAATCCATCTCACCCAACCATTAGTGCAGCTAGTTCTGTTAACAACGGTGGTAGTTATTTTATTCAAGACATTACACTAGATGATAATGGTCACGTGACCGCAATCGCATCAGCGCTTGGTGGTGCAGGAACCCTGGGTAGTTATGTCAAGATCAATTCTACTAGTACAGCTGCATCTGCTACAGGTGGAGATGCAATTGCAATTGGTGAGAATGCAAAAGCTATACAAGCAAGTGAAATCACAATTGGTAGCTTTGCAGGAGCCACAGTAACAGGTAGTTTTTATGGTGTGAATGTAGGTTATTATGCTGGACATCATAATAAAGGTAATTACAGCATCGCCATTGGCTATCAAGCTATGGGTAATCAATATAATTATACCGGTCAGACAGGTGCAAACAATATAGCGATTGGCAAGCTAGCTATGACAACAAATACCGGTTCCAGTGGTAATGGTAACGTTGCAATTGGAGGTACAGACCATCTGACGGGAAATTTAGGCGTAATCACGTCTGGAAGTTTAAACGTTGCTATAGGACAAAATGTAGGGCGGTTGATCACTACTGGTAGCGAGAATACACTTATAGGGACTTATAACGGAAACCATATTACAACCGGTAGTCGGAACCTTGTAGTAGGACGTAATAATTTTAACAATTTGAATACTGGTAATGATAATATTTTAATCGGTGGAAGCTGTGGGCTTACGTCCGGACGATCTAGTGCAATTGTTATAGGTAATTCCTTGTATGACAAAGGTCAAAACACCGCCTATATTGGCGGTTCGACTGGAGCATACAATCAAGCAAATTCTTCGAGTTGGTCAACAACATCAGATCAACGTATTAAGACCAATGTAACAGATTACACGACTGGTCTAACAATCCTTGATCAGGTAGATGTAAAAACTTACAACTATCTTTCTGACTCTGATATTGCTACAGCGCATCCAGAATTAGCAGATAGCGATGGATTGGTTCATGAAAACCTTGATACAACTAAAACTGTTGTTGGTCTTATGGCTCAAGATCTCGAAACCTTGCTTCCAAATTCAGTTACTACAAGAGAAAATGGTATTAAGTCTGTTAACAAAGATGAACTGTTCTGGGTAATGTTAAACAGTATTAAAGAACTTAAAGCATTAAACGATGCTTTGACTGCATCAAACGAAGCTTTAACTGTTAGGGTTGAAGCATTGGAGAACAATTAATGTCATCATCTAGAACTAGATTGCTAGCATCGTTATTAAACGAATCAAATATTATTAAACCAAGCTTAGCACCTGCGTCATTAGAGGCGGGTAACGTTACTACATATTCATCTATCGACTCTCTACCATTAACAGGTAACACAAACGGGGATCAAGCTTTAATTACTTCCACAAATACATTGTATATTTTTAGTAATGGTTGGTATAAGATTGCTTTAATTAACTCTACACCATATTGGTCAACAGAAGCTGCTTCTAGTTATGATTTAAGTACAACAGGTGCATCAACCGTTATTACTATTTTAGCAACTGATAGCGAAGGTGTTCCTATTACATATACAGCTACAACAGATTCTGATTTTAATCAAATTGCAACTGTTACAAAAGATTCTGATAATGGTAGAACATTTACCATTATACCTACAGATAGTGAGAACGGTCTTGCTGTAGCAGGTTCAGGAATTATTACGTTTAAAGCATCAGATGGTGTTAATTTAGTTTCAACATTAAGTACTTTTAGTATTACTTTTGATCCCAATTGGGCAAATCCTACTGGAACAAAGTTGGCAGTATCAAATCTATCCGCGGCTGATAGATATGGATTCAGTGTTGCAATAAGCGGTGATGGTAATTATGCTATTGTTGGTTCTGAAAGGGAAGATACAGGAGGTGGTGATCGCGGCGGTGCCTATATCTATCTTAGATCTGGATCCTCGTGGTCAGAGCAGGCTCTTATACAAGCATCTGATGCTGCAAACGGTGACTACTTTGGAACTAGTGTATCAATCAGTACAAATGGAACTTATGCTATTGCGGGTGCATATGGAGTTGGCACTTTTGTAGGTGCAGCTTATGTTTTCACTAGGTCTGGTTCAACTTGGACGCAGCAAGCTAAGTTGACTGCATCAGATGCGCAAACTAGTGATTATTTTGGTGAACTTGTAGCAATAAGCGGTGATGGTAATTATGCTATTGTTGGAGCACAGTACGAAGATGGCGGATCGGGTGATCCAGCATTGGATGCTGGTGCAGTGTATGTCTATGTAAGATCTGGTTCTAGTTGGTCAGAACAAGCAATATTGAGAGCATCTGATGCAGAAGCATCTGATCGTTTTGGCAATTCCATAGAAATAAATTCTGATGGCTCTTATATTATAGTTGGCGCGCGGTTGGAAGACACAACCTTTAGTGGGGCTGGTTCTGCATACATCTTTACAAGATCTGGATCTACCTGGACACAACAGGCAAAGATTCAAGCTTCTAATGCTGGAGATGGCGACGGATTTGGTTATAGTGTTGCAATAAGCGGTGATGGTAATTATGCTATTAGTGGTGCTTTTTTCGAAGACACTGGAGGCAGTAATACTGGTTCAGCTTATATTTTCTCCCGATCCGGATCTACTTGGACTCAACAGCAACAGATTCAATCAACAAATGTTAATGATAATGATAGGTTTGGAACATGCGTATCTATGAATTCAGATGGTACTTATGTGGTAGTCGGCGCTGGTGATGCGCATATTGATAGTGACGGCATCAACAATATTGTTGATACTGGTCAAGGATATATCTTTAAAAGAGATGGTTCAACTTGGTCGCAGGTTGGTGTATTAACAGCACCTGATGCACAAGCATATGATAATCTTGGAGGGACAAGCCGTGCAGCTTCAATAAGTGATGATGGAGCATATGCAATTTTAGGTGCATGGAATGAAGACGGTGGAGCAGGTGATCCATTATCTAATGCCGGTGCTGCATATATCTTCGAAGCAGGTTAATCAATGACAAAAGCTCGTACCATAGCAGGTCTTACTAATATAGACAATACCGGTCTTAAAGCAGTTAGGTTTTCTCCTCCTGCAGGATCAGTAGCTGTTTATAGTACTATAGACGATTTACCTTTGTCAGGCAACACAAATGGTCAACAAGCTCTAATTACAGCTAGTAATTCTTTATACATATGGGATAGCGGTTGGTATAGGATTGCTATTATTAATGACTTTAACCCTCAATGGATTATAGAGCCTGACAGTACATATAGTCTTGCTATTAACGGTACATCAACAACTATTACTTTAGTAGCTACTGATAGTGATAACATACCTATTTTATATTCTGTTATTACTGATAGCGATTTTGATTCGATTGCAACTATCTCTCATGATTCAGATAATCATAACGTATGGACAGTAGTACCTCTTGATAGTGAAAACGGTCTAGCTGTTGGTGGTACAGGTACAGTTACATTTAAAGCATCAGATGGTGTTAATTTAGTTTCTGCTTTAAGTACATTTACATTATCATTTGGTCCTAATTGGTCTGCACCCACTGAAAGTATTATTCGCCATCCAAATCCATCATCAGTTGATATGTTAGGGATGTCAACAAAGTTAAACAATGATGCAACATATCTTATTGCATCTTTAGCTAATAAAAAAACTGGTGGTATTTTTACGCGGTCGGGATCAACTTGGACCTTACAAGATGAAATTTCCTTTACAAACTCTGGTATTATCTATGAAGCTACTATAAGCGATAATGCTGAATATGCTATTATTTCATCCTATGCTTATTTGGGTGATTCGCAAGACGTTTCCCTCGCTGGTGGAGCCTGGGTATTTACCAGATCCGGATCTAATTGGTCATTCCAATCAAGTCTTTACCAGGACAGTCTAATCAGTAACGGAAGGTTTGGATCTTCTGTCGCGTTAAACAGTGATGGAACTTATGCGTTTGTTGGTGAACCCTACGTCGGAGCAGATCATGTGTATGTTTATACTCGATCCGGATCTACATGGACAAAACAAGCTAAACTACAAGCTTCGAATTACAGTGCAACTGATAACTTTGGTTTCTCTATTGATATAAACCCGGATGCTACCTATATTATTGTTGGCGCGCCATTTGAAGACTCGCCAGGTATAACTAATGCAGGTGCAGCTTATATCTTTACAAGATCTGGTTCTACTTGGACAGAACAAGCAATATTAAGAGCATCTGATGCACAAGCTAGTGATAATTTTGGAAGCTGTGTTGCTGTATCGTCAGACTCAACATATGCTGTTATTGGTGCGCCATTTGAAGACGGTGGAGCAGGTGATCCAATATCTGATGCTGGTGCAGCATATATCTTTACAAGATCAGGTTCTACTTGGACACAACAAGCTAAGTTAGTAGCATCAGATCCAGGAGCAAATGATCGGTTTGGTGCAAATGTGGATATTAACTCCGATGGAACATATGCTGTTATTAGCGCACCGTTTGAAGATGGAGGTGCTGGTGATCCATTGTCTAGCGCTGGTGCAGCTTATGTATTTGAAAGAGACGGGTCTACTTGGACTGAAGTGAAAAAAATAACTGCATCTGATGCACAAGCAAGTGATAATTTTAGCGGTAATAGTAACTATGGTAGAGCGGTTTCAATAGATTCCGATGGTTCTTATTTAGCTGTTGGTGCTTATGGTGAAGATGGAGGTGCTGGTGATCCATTGTCTAGCGCTGGTGCGGTATACATCTATGAAGCATAAGGTTAATTAAATACACTACATTATGATTAATATAAATATAACAATAGTAGAGTGTTAACATATGGCATATAATTTCGATTCTGAATTTTATCCACTTATGGTCCGCGTCGAAGCGGTCGGTAAAGGTATTATCGTTGATTTTCACGAGAACGATGATTGGGAAGGTGTATTTAGAGTAAATATTGATTCTGATTACATTGTTAATCTTATTGATTCTAGATTAACTGCTTCTTTAGATTCTGAAAATGTAGAAAATATGATTAATGAGCACTCTAAGTTTACTGATTCAGATCTTAAAGTTGTTGCAGATTTACGTAACGAGGTAGATCAATTAAGAGCAGATGCTGATTCTGATACAGTTCGCATTCAGACATTACAGACAAGAGTAGATCAACTACAAGCACTACTAGATTCAGATCAAGCTAGCTTGTTAGATATTATTATTAGACTAGATTCTGATATGATAGCGATTGCTAATTTGAAACGTAATGCTGATTCAGATGCTAATAGAATTAAAGCTCTTGTTTCTTCTCTAGATTCAGATGGTAGATTATTAGAAAAAGTTATTCAAAACGAATTTGATTTAGCTATTCTTAAAGCAAGCCATGACTCAGATGACTCTGATTATAGATTGAAGTTCCGCACTCTTTCGATTGACGAAGATGCAATTAACGACATTAAAGCTAGACTCGATTCAGATGAGCTTAGAATTCAAAGTCTATCTACTAGAATTACTAGATTAGAAAATGATATTGATTCTGAGATTCTATTTACAAAAGATAGACTCACTACAGTTAGATTAAGATTAACTAGACTAGAAGATTCTGAATATTATGATTCTGATAGAGTAGTAAGAACTATTAACCTTAATAGATTAGATTTCGCTGATAGTGATATTCTTTATTCAGCTATTACAAAAGAAACTAATTCTCATATCACTAGAATTATTAGATTAGAAAGTCTACTCGGTGTAGGCATTGCACAAGCAGCTACAGCGTTAACTGACTCCGATCTTAATCAAGTTGAATATACTCAGACAGGATCAACTTTATCAGCTGATACTAAAGTAACTTGGTATGTTTATAGTTTAGGTGGTGGTGAAATTATTAGCAGATCCTTTACAATAGGAGCAGGTTCTAGCTTTAATCAAGTATTAAGAACTATAGTATATACAGTTAATAACGATGCTGTAGCAATGAATTATTTTGATAAGTTTATAATGGATTATGATTCAGCGTTGGATAATGACGACACTATCCACTTTAGGTTTAAATCAGGGTTTGAAGACATGACATTTGATGCTGTCGTAGAATCATCAGCAGACAACGGTAGGTTGCTTGTCTCGCAATAAGAGAAAAAATAAATAAAGAAAGAGTTTATAGGAGTTCACAATGGCATTTTTAGTTAGCCCAGGTGTACAAATTGTAGAAAAAGATCTTACTAACATTATCCCAGCGGTGGCAACATCGATTGGTGGTTTTGCTGGTAAATTCGAATGGGGTCCAGCGTTAGAAGTAACAACGGTATCATCAGAGAAAGATCTTCTTGCTAAGTTTGGATACCCAAAAGTTTCAACAAACGACGCTTCAAGCACAAGAGATGATTGGTATGCAGCAGCTAACTTTTTAGGTTATGCAAATCAATTACAAATTGTAAGAGCGATTTCAGACGGTGCAAGAAACGCTGCATCAGAACCTGTAGTAGGTTCTGCAACAACTATTTCAGTTGTACTTGGTGGTATTGCATCGAGTTCAACATTCACTGTAGCGGTAGATGGTTCAACAACCGTTAGCGTTACTGCAGATGATCAAACAGATCTAGGGTCGATTGCTGCAGGTTTAGTTGATGCATTAGTAGCAGGTGGTTATAGTTCAGTAGCAATTGATTCAGATGGTATCGCAGGTATTGTTGATCCAACTGTTAAGTACGCTGCTTCAGGTTTAACCTTACCTGCAGCTCAGACTGTTAACGGTGTGACCTTTACATTCTTTGTTAACACAGATGCTTCTACAACTGCTGACACATTAACATCTGCGCAACTTAATAACCTTGACGACTTCTTAGTAGAAAAATCTACTCTTGTTAACGGTTCTGTGTATGCTAGATACCCAGGTATGTTAGGTAACAGTATTGGTATTATTATGATCGACGCGTCAATAGCTGACTCAGATTTTAAAAATACTGCTTTGTTTGGTTCAGTAAAAGGTGCTGATCTATTTGACACTTTACCAGGTACAAGTGTTTGGGGATCGAATTACACTACTGCGCCACAAGATGAAATGCATATTATTGTTTATACAACAAATACATTAATTACTGGTAATGCAAATGAAGTGTTAGAGACGTATGGTTATGTTTCAAAAGCTAAAAACGCTAAGACAGCTGATGGTGGAGCTAATTATTATGTAGATGTTATCAATGATACCTCTAACTGGGTTTATTTGTTAAACGAAGAAACAGCAGCTCAGAGTGCTACAATCACAGGTAACACTACTATCGGTTCTTCTCTAACATCACTTACAGGTAATAGTAGATTTAATTATCTTTCTACTAATGCTTCTTTAGTTGGTGTTAGAAAGTATGCTCTTGATGGTGGTGACGATGGTTTAACCGTAACAGATGGTAATTACACAGCTGCATATGATTTACTTGCAGATGACCAAGCTGTTGATGTTAATCTACTTATTACTGGAGAAAGATCTAAAACTGTTAGCAAATATGTTATAACAATAGCAGAGACTAGAAAAGATGCAATTGCATTCTGCTCTCCTGACTATTCGTCAGCAGTTAATAATCCAACAGCGGCTAAAGTGATTAGTTACTATTCAGATTTTAATTCAACCTCGTATGCAGTATTCGATTCTGGCTATAAGAGACAGTATGATAGATACAATGACGAGTATTTCTGGATTCCACTCAACCCAGACACTGCTGGCTTAACTGCTAGAACTGAATTTACTAATGAAGCATGGTTCTCTCCAGCAGGTTTGAACAGAGGCTTTATTAATAATGTAGTTAAGTTGTCTTTCAACCCTAATCAAACTGATAGAGATCAACTTTACCCTCAAAGAATTAACCCTGTAGTAACCTTTAGAGGTCAGGGTACACTTCTTTATGGAGATAAAACAGCTTTATCTAGACCTTCAGCGTTCGATAGAATTAACGTTCGTAGATTGTTCATTGTACTTGAGAAAGCAATTGCTACAGCAGCTAAGTATCAGTTGTTTGAATTCAATGACGATCTTACAAGAAGAACTTTCGTTAATGCTGTCGAGCCGTTCCTTGCAGAAGTTTTAGCAAGAAGAGGTTTAACTGATTATAAGGTTGTTTGTGATACATCTAATAATACTGGAGAAGTTATCGACGGTAATAGGTTTGTTGCAGACATCTATCTTAAACCAGCTCGCTCAATCAACTTCATTACATTGAATTTTGTTGCAGTAAGAACTGGAGTATCATTTAGTGAGGTAGCAGGAGCATAATATGACCGTACGTATTGACGATTTTAAGACGGCCTTAGCAGGCGGCGGCGCGAGAGCGAATCTATTTAGAGTAAATTGTAATTGGCCTAATGGTAACATTCAAGGTCAAGCCAACTCACCTTTTGGTGCAGGTGAAACAGAAGCTTTAAGTTCATTCATGATTAAAACAGCGGCAATGCCAGCAAGAACAATCGGTGAAGTAATTGTACCGTTCAGAGGTAGACAATTAAAAGTATCTGGTGATACAATCTTTGATGCTTGGACTGTACAGGTTATTAACGATAATAACTTTGCTGTAAGAAACGCTTTCGAAAGATGGCAGGATGCGATTAATGGCGCCGCAAACAACGTATCAGGAAGAGGTGTAGACGCTGCTTCTTTCGATTCATACACTTCTAATATGGAGATCGAACAACTTAGCCGTAATGGTTCAGTTATTAAAAGATACGTTATTGTCGGGGCTTGGCCTACTGTTGTAGATACAATTGATGTATCATATGATAGTACAGATACAATTGAAGAGTTTGCTGTTACGTTTGCATATCAGTGGTGGGAGGCTAATACTACAGAAGTATCAACTACAGCTAGAACCACATCTGATATCAACCCTGTACCCGTAACACAATAAACTCTTCATTACATAATGAGGAGTCCTTATGGCTATACAAAAAGAAGAACTATTCGGATTTGAATTAGTTCAGAATAAAACTGATAAACCTGTACCATCACCCATTCCTCAACCAATGGATGATGGTACTGACCTACCTGTCGGTGGTCGTATCGGTTATACATATGAGCAATATAGTAAAGCAAGAAACGAACATGCTCTCATTGCTCAATATAGAGATATAGCTTTCTACCCTGAAGCTGATTCAGCTGTTGATGATATTGTAAACGAAGCTTTCACTACAGAACATGAAAGACCTTCAGTATCTATTCGTTTAGATTTACTTAATATTGATGATAGAATTAAAGAAACAATTAGAGAAGAGTTTAAAAATACTCTACACTTATTAAAGTTTCAAAGACGCTCTTATGATCTTTTCCGTCAATGGTATATCGATGGAAGAGTTTACTTTCAAGTTATTATTGACCCTAACAACCCTAAAAACGGTATCAAAGAATTAAGATCTATCGACGCTTTAAAAATTAAGCGACATGTAAAACCTTTCTATGAAAAAGATTCTAGAACCGGTGTACCTGTCCTTACTAAAGTAGAAGAGTATTTTGAATATTCACCCGATGGTGGTAACAATGGTGTTAAACTTTCTAAAGACTCTATTGTATTCTGTCCTTCAGGTTTAGTGGATAGAAATAAAGGTATGATTGTTGGTTATTTAGACAAAGCAATTAAACCTTTTAACAATTTACGTTCTATGGAAGATGCTCTTATTGTTTATCGTATTGCAAGAGCACCAGAAAGAAGAATCTTTTATGTTGATGTAGGTACATTACCTAAGATTAAAGCTGAAACATATCTACGTGATATGATGAATAGGTATAGAAATAAAATTGATTACAATCCCAACACAGGAGAAATTCGTGACTCTAGAAAGTTTATGTCACTCCTTGAAGACTTCTGGCTCCCTCGTAGAGAAGGTTCGCGCGGTACAGAAATTTCGACATTACCAGGAGGACAAAATCTTGGAGACCTTGATGACGTTAATTACTTCAAAGAAAAGTTGTACCAGTCACTCAACGTACCAATCTCAAGAATCAACCAAGACAACAACTTCCAACTCGGAAGAGCATCAGACATTTCAAGAGACGAAATAAAATTTAGTAAGTTTATTAAACGTCTAAGAAAACAATTTGCTGAAGTTTTTAATGAAGTACTTAGAGTTCAATTAGTACTTAAAGGTGTATGTACACAGGCTGAATTCGAAGAGATGAGACAATACATCTCATTCGATTATCTTAAGGACATGCATTTCGATCAGTTAAAGCAAGTAGAGCTTCTTAATGATCAATTAAGTGTATTGAGAGACGCGTCTGAATATGTTGGTAAATATTTCTCAATTGAGTATGTACGTAAAGTAATCCTAGGTCAAACAGAAGAAGATATTGCTCGTATTGATGCTGAGATTATGAATGAAATGGAAAAAGAACAAATTAAAGATCCAGATAATCAAGGTGATTTTAATTTTGAACATGTAGAATTACCAGGACCTAAGATTGTACCATCAGGACAAAAAGATGTTCTTACAATAAATACTGAAACAGAGATTGTGGAGCACGATGCCGCTACCTTATAGTAAACAAGAACTTGCAGATTGGATGTTACGTAGACTGGGTGCACCAGTTATTAACGTTGAGATCGCTGATGTACAATTAGAAGATTGTATAGATGAAGCTGTTCAGTTTTTTCATCAGTATCATTACGATGGTGCTCAAAGATCTTGGCGTACAATTAAAGTTGATGCAAATCTACTTAATCGTAATAATAGAATTCATCAAAACTTAACTGCAGAGATGTTTGATTCTGATATTATTCACACCTATAGAATAGGTGATAGAGTAATGAGGAAAAAAGATAATGTACAAGGTAATAGAATTTATATTAAAGTTGATTCAGATGGATTAGATGAAGGTCCTACTGATAGTTTTGATAACCAATGGAAAGAAGAACAAGTTTTATTAGAAGAAGAGAATATTACTGTAACAGAGACAGGTCAAATCGGGGTTAAAGTGCCTGATAGTATTGTATCTGTCACTAAGGTAAGTAAGATAGATTCTTTCACACATGCAGGGATGTATAATTTTGAATACCAATATTTCTTAAACAATTTTGATATGTTCTATGGTAATGCTGCTGGTGGAGGTTTATCAAACTACTACACCCAAAAATTAAATGTAGAGCATATTGACTTTATGCTTAATACAGCACCTGCTATTAGATTTAACATGTATAAAAGTAGATTGTACATGGATGTAGATTGGAAGAGAATAAAAGATAATAAAAGTAGAGGGGATTTTTATTTACTTTGTGAAGTATACGAGGTCGCAGACCCGGAAATTACTGGTGAAGTATATAAGAACACGTGGTTAAAAAGATATGCAACCGCGTTAGCAAAACAACAGTGGGGTTCTAATCTTAAAAAATATCAGAATACAGAACTTCCTGGTGGGGTACAACTTGATGGTCAAGGCCTTTGGGATGAAGCGAAGACAGAGTTACAGGAACTAGAAGAAGAGTTAAAGAATACAACTCTTGAGATGGATTCTATACTCTGGGGTTAAAAAGGAATAAATAAATTATGTTAGATTTTAAAGAATTTTTACAAGCAGATGAGTCAGAAGACTTTACCAAGTCTTTTAAAGATGATATAACAAGGCGTGCATTTACTAAGCTTGAAGACATTAAACGTACTATGGCAAAAGATTATTTAAAGAGTGATGAAAATGAATCTTCTTGAATGGAAAAAATATCAGACTCAAACGTTTAGGGAAGAGTTAAAAAAGCAAATGGTGAATGGTGCTTCCCATTCTACTCATTTCCTTTTCTCTGAAGAACAGCTTGAGGAAATGAGACAGGAAGTCGAAATTGAGCAGTTTGAAGAGACTGTTGTATTTGATGGTGAGATTGAATTAGATAACCCTCTAATTGAAAATCATTCTGAAGTACAGGAAGTGTTTGATTTTGCGCCTGATGAAGACGGTACTGTAATGGACCTAGTCTTTGAATTTGATCTATCGGAAATTGATCCTTCAGTTAACGGTATGAATGCTCTTAAAGAATTACTATTCGCAGAAGAGTACGAGTTTATTGAAGAAGAAGAGATGTGCCCTGAAGCATGTTGTGGTTTACCAGTAAGTGAATGCACTTGTGGTCCTGATTGCGAACATTGTGACTGTTATAAAATGAACAATGTTAATGAAGAAAAGAATCCTGCAGGTGGTAAGAAAGCTAAAGGTAAACCTTCGAGAGCTAAAGTTGTTTTCAAAAGAGCTAAGGGTGAAGTAAAGAAGAAAAAGATTTGTGGACCAGGAATGAGATTAGCTGGTAATAGATGTCTTCCTCAGACTGGTACACAGAAAGCTAAGATGCGCCGTGTGGGTATTAAGCTTAAGAGAGCTAAGAGAGCAATGGGCGCAGGTGCTAAGAAGAAAGCAGCACTAAGAGGTAAGATCACTAAACGTAGAGTTAAGGGTAGATCTAGATCAATTGCGAACACTATTAATTAAGGAATAATAAAATGACTATTCAAGTAACTGCAAAACAAGTAGGTAATAACGGTTCAACTCCTGCAAATAGAGTTGTTTTAAACGTATACGGTGCTGATCATACATTAGATGATTCTAACTTTACATTTACAAATGATAACGGTTCTATTGTTATGGTATCAAGAATTATTGAATCAGTAATTAATTGTGGACCTTCTGCTGTGACAATTGATGGTAGAGTTTTCGAGACTGGTAGATGGGAGCTATCTATGATTGGTGGTTTACAACTTTCTGCTAATAATGATTGCGCTATTGTTTTTGATGACGCGGCAACCGGTAACGTGTTAATTGAATTTAGGAGCTAATAATGAAGCTTATTAAAGAAGATATTACTCTAAACGACTTATCTGTCTTAACAGAAGGTAAAGGTGATCAGAAAAGAATGTATATCACTGGTCCTTTTTTACAAGCTGAAAAAGTGAATAAAAATAATAGAGTGTATACTGAAAAAGTTATGGATGCTGCAGTAGATAGATATACTACAGATTACATTAAAGAAAAAAGAGCTCTAGGTGAATTAAATCATCCTGCTGAGCCTGTTGTTAATCCAGAAAGAGCAGCTATTATGACAGAAAGTCTTACTAAGACTAGAGCTTCTGATGCTGTTTATTATGAAGGTAAAGCGAAAGTGCTTTCTACTCCAATGGGTAAAATTGTTGAGAACCTTCTTTCTGATGGTGTTAAAATTGGTGTTTCTTCTCGTGGTTTAGGTTCGTTAGCACCTACCAGAGAAGGTTACAATATGGTAGGTACTGATTTTGTTCTTACCACAGCTGCTGATGTTGTTTTTGATCCTTCAGCTCAGTCCTCCTTTGTTGAAGGTGTTTTTGAACAAGCAGAATGGATTTACGAGTCTGGTGCTTTTATACAAGTAGATTTAGAGCGTCAGAGAGAAAGATTAATTAAAGCTCAGTCAAATGAGCTCAATAGAGTTAAACTTGAGATCTTTGAGAACTTCTTAAAGACACTTTAATATAAATAGATTAACGGAGTTAATACAATGGAAAAGAATAACGATCTAATTACAGTTATTGAGGAGCTTCTCGAGGCAGATATGACAGAGCCAAAGAAAGTTAAAAACCCTCAAAATAAAATCGGTGAAGAAGAGCAGGTAGCTGAAGCGCAAGATAAGACTGATAAGTCTATTGCTGCTAATAAGCTTACTTCAACCGCTAAGCCTACATCAGGTAATCAAAAAGACAATTCATCTGAAGTCATTGGTAGCGAAAAAGGTGCTGCTATGGACGCTGGTGGAGACAAAGATGTTGGTGATATGAACAAAGGTAAGATTGCTTCTGATGCGTCAGACAATTCTTCTGAAGTTTTAGGTTCAACAAAAGGTGCTGCATTAGATGCTGGCGGAGATAAAGATGTAGGTTCTATCGACGGTAAAAAAGCTAAGCCATCAGATGCATCTGCAGAAGCAGAAGCTAACAAAGGACCTCATGATCAATCAAAAGATGAGTCTGTTGAAGTTGAAGACGAGTCTATTGAAGAAGCTGGTCAGGATACTACTATTGTTAAGAACGCAAATGACGATGAACTTCCTGATGAAGAAAAAGAGTCAATGAAGAATATGAAAGAAGCTGAAGAAGAAATCGAAGCTGAGCTCACTGAAGAAGAACTAGAGTGGGATTGGGAAAAGATTGATGCTCTTTCAGAAGAAGAGTTTGCTGAATTAGTAGATTCATTATCAGAAGAAGATCTAGCTGAGTTTAATAATCGTTATGAGTCTTTAATTGAAGATGCAGAAGAAGTAGAAGAAGCTGTAAAAGATAAAGGCGATATGGATAACGATGGCAAAGATGAGCCTGATGATGAAGAGTATATGGATAATAAAGACAAAGCTATTAAAGCTGCTATGAAGGAAGAATCTGACGAAGACGATGATGACGATTCTGATGACGAAGACGATGATGATGACGAATCAATGGATGAAGCGACTGGTGAAAAGCTTGAGAAAGCTCCTTCAGTTTCAAACAATGAGCCTATGAGACCTCCTCAAGAAAAAGGCGATAACTCACCTACAGATAAGGGTGGAAATCCAGGTGAGGGACCTCATGATCAGTCTAATGATCCTAACGAAACTCCTACAAAAGCTAATCCTAAGAAAGCAGTTAAAGAAGAAACTGTTACTGAAGAGGAAGAAGAGATTGTAGAGAGCATTGAAGATTCTCTTGAAGAAGATTTCAAGGAAAAAGCAAAAGTAATTTTTGAGACAGCTGTAAATGAAAAGACTTCTCTTATTAGAGAAGAGATTGAAGCTGAGTATGCTCAAATGTTAGAAGAGAAAGTAAATGAAGTTAATGAGAGAGTTAACGAGTATGTTGACTATGTTGTTAACGAATGGTTAGAAGAGAATCAACTTGAAATTAAATATTCTCTTCGTACAGAAATTGCTGAGAATTTCATTCGTGGAATGAAAGGTCTCTTCGAAGAAAACTTTATTGATATTCCAGAAGAAGAAGTATCTGTTGTTGATGAATTAACTGAAGCAGTTGAGTCATATAAAGAGCAGTTAGAAGAGCAAGCTACAGCGCTTGATTCTGCTAAGAAAGAGCTTTTGGAAATCAAAAGAAAAGAAATTGTCGAAGCAATCGGAAACGATCTTCCTCAGACACAAAAGATCCGCTTAGAAAAGTTGTCTGAGAATGTCGATGCTGATGATATTGACGAGTTCAGATACAAAGTCGAACAACTCAAAGAGGGTTATTTCGATGAGTCTTCTGAGCAACCACTTCTTAGCTCCTTGAGTGAGGAAGTATTCGGTGGAACTGTTATCGAAGAAGACGATAGTTCTGTATCGCAGTACGCGAAGTTCCTTTCAAAGACTGTGACTAAATAAGAAAATTAGAAGTAGTAACATATAAGAAAAAATTAGACATTTATCATTTTGAATAGGAGAAAAACAATGTCAACCGATGTCCTTATGGAAAAGTGGGCGCCAGTAATCAACCACGAAGATCTCTCAGCAATTAATGAGAGAGACAAGCGTGCAGTTGTTGCTCAGGTCCTTGAAAATACTGAAAAGGCATTACGTGAAGAGGCAGGTATCCTTGACGAATCATCCATCTCAGGCGCTGGCTTCGGCGGTGCTTTCTCAGGTGCAGGTAGCAACTCTACCATTAATGCAACTGGGCGTGCTGGATATGATCCGATCATTATCTCACTCGTACGTCGTGCAATGCCACAAATGATGGCTTTTGATCTTTGTGGTGTACAGCCAATGTCAGCTCCAACTGGGTTGATCTTTGCGCTTCGTGCACGTTATCAAGATTCAAACACAAACGATGATGGTCGTGAAGCATTCTACAACGAAGTCTTCCCGAACTTCTCAGGTACAGCGTTTAATGGCGATGCTCCAACACATGGTGCAGGTTCAGGTTCAGCTGCAGATACAAATCCATTTAACCCAGGTCGTGCATCTAACGAAGGTGCTTCTGGTTCAGATGGACCATCTGATTACGCAGGTGTTAACTTTGTTAACGACCCGTTTAGTAATGACTCAGGTAATGATCCGGCATTAGACAGACGTGTAATTGCAGGTGACGATCCAGAATCAGGTAACTACAACCCAACAATGCCAGGCGCTGGTGGTGGTACATCACCTTATGGTATGACTACCAGAGAAGGTGAAGGGGACAACTTCCGTGAAATGTCATTCACAATCGAACGTACAGCTGTCGAAGCAAAGACACGTGCGCTCAAGAGTGAGTACACCATGGAATTGGTACAAGACCTTAAAGCTGTTCATGGTTTAGATGCAGAAGCTGAGTTGTCAAACATCTTGTCAACTGAGATCCTTGCTGAAATCAACCGTGAAGTTGTTCGCACAATGGTTAGCCAAGCTAAGTATGGTGCAGACGGTTTAACAAATAACGGTGTATTTGATCTCATTGCTGACGGTCAAGGCCGTTGGTCAGTTGAGCGTCAAAAAGGTCTTATGCTACAGCTTGAAAAGGAAGCTAACAAAGTTGCTTTCGAAACTCGCCGTGGTAAAGGTAACTTCGTACTTTGTTCTGCAAACGTTGCTTCTAGCTTGACAATGGCTGGTCTTCTTGACTACTCATCAGGCTTGAACGATAACTTGAATGTTGATGTAACTTCAGGTGTATTTGCTGGTACATTGAATGGTCGTATGAAAGTTTATGTTGACCCATATGCAACTGCAGGTGATTATGCTGTCGTTGGTTATAAGGGTTCAAACAACATGGACGCGGGTATGTTCTATTGCCCATACGTTCCGTTGCAAATGGTACGTGCAGTTGCACAAGAAACTTTCCAGCCAAAGATCGGCTTTAAGACTCGCTACGGCATGGTCTCAAATCCTTTCGCAGCTGGTGCTGGAGCAATCCAGTCACAGGGTCTTGCAGCAGCAAACTCAAACGTTTACTATCGCAAGTTCCGTATCGACAACGTATAAGTCGATTACGATTCTTTCAAAGAGGCAGCTTCGGCTGCCTCTTTTTTTATTATAAATATAATATGGCATTATCTTATAGTACAGTATCATCTAGAATCCCAGAGCTATCTTATGTAGCTCCACATAATTTTTATGCAGTAGCAGAAAATTTACCAAGTGTTGTATTCAACTTACAACAGTTATTAATACCTAATGTTACTGGAGGTGAAGTACCTTTAGCAAATAGATTCAATTCAGGTAGAGCTTATATACCAGGTAATGGGGTAGATTATTCTTCTTTAGATTTTACTTTTTTAATTGATAAAGATTTTAATAATTATAGATCTGTATTAAATTGGCTTAAAGCTATTAACCATCCTGAATCTCACGATCAATACACTGATTACACTACAAGTGCTAACGCTGTTAATCAAGAAGGTTTTGGAAGAACAATGTCAAATATTACTGTCTTTGGTTGTGATGACGGAAATAACCCATTAGTGCATTGGAATTTTGTTAACTCTTTTCCTATCAGTGTAGATGGACCACAGTATGATGCAACCTTACAAGATATTAATTATATAACAAGCACAGTTTCATTTAGATATTTGTATTTTGAATCACAAACATATACAGATGGTAAATTAAACAACGATAAAATTTAAAGGTATATTATGGCTAAGAAAAGACAAAGAGCAAAACAAGTTTCAAAAGGTATTACACATCAGCAACCATGTAGATGGAGTAAGATAGGTAGAAAAGAATGGCTTAGTTCAGGTAATAGACAGAACGCTCAAATGAAAGCTTTCTTAAATTTTAAAAACGTGGTTCTTACTATTCCTAATCCTAACACTAATGAAACTAATAAAAAATTTATTAAAGTTAATGCCAGAGAAGTCTGGGGTAGTCCAAAGAGGTAACAATGAGTATTTTAACAGGTGATAATCTTTTTTACAATAAAGTTGTAATGAATGAATGGGGTGAGTTAGAAGAAGAAGCTATCTATGAAGATGAAGATGGTAAAAAATCTAACGTAAAATTAAACAAACCTTTTTACACACCAGGTGGTCCTAAAAAAAGATCGGTGTATGTAAAAAATGAAAAAGGTAATGTTGTAAAAGTTAATTTTGGTGATCCTAATATGGAAATCAAAGCTGATAACCCTGAAAGAAGAAAATCTTTTAGAGCAAGACATAATTGCGACAATCCTGGACCTAAAACAAAAGCACGTTATTGGAGTTGTAAACAATGGTAAATGATAAAGAACAAGTAAATGAATTGTTAGGTTTTACATCAACACGTCCTAAAAAACAAACTATTACTGTTAAAAAAAGAGCTCCAGAAGCACCAAGCATGCGCGATAAAATTTTAGCTAAAAGAAAAGAATACGCGCGACAAAGAATGAGAGAGTCTAAAGATTCAAACGAACGCGAATATGATTATGAAGGCGAAATGGCTAAAATTCAGTTAAGAGGAATTATTCGCAACGCGACTGATCTTATGAACATGATGGAAGATAATACTAATCTAGCAGAATGGGTTCAAAATAAAATTACAAAAGCAGCTGACTATATAGATGTTGCTAGAGATTATATGATTAATGATGTACGTTCAGAAGCTATTATGGTTAATCCAAATAGAAATGATATGGTTAGTCAAAAAACATCTACCGGTATAAGAACTAAAAAATTAGTAGGAGGTGTAAATAGCTTTAATAAAAAAAGAGAACAGTTAAGAGCTTTAAGAAAAACTCCTACAACTGAAAATTTTAAAGATGGTCGTAACCCGCAAGATAAAGGGGATAGTGCTAGACATGGTATACCAAAGAAAGCATCTATCTCTGATCTTAAAAAAATAAGATCATCTGATAGCGCTTCTCCTAGAAAGAAACAACTCGCTCATTGGCAAATAAACATGAGACAAGGTAAAAAGAAGTAACATATGGTCTCTGGGGCTTTAGTACATCTTAGACAGCTGTACAGATTATAAGAATAAGATACAGTATTTTCTAGAAAATAATAAATAAATTAACAATTTAAAGGAGTGCCTTATGGCTATCAGATCAGCAGCAGCATTTAGTTCAAGAAGCAGAAGATTTTCTGCTTTTATTAGAAACCCTAGTATTGAAGCAAGTTCCGCATTTACACAGACGGCTTTATTTAGTGGTGGTATCAAAGAGGAAATTGTAGCTAAAACATCAGCTTCTTCTATTAGTATTGATCCAAGTACATCTTCTGTACAGTCAGTTACTTTAGATACAAACGCAACGTTTTCAATGGTAAATTTCGATACTGGTCAATCAGTAACATTAATTATCACGCAAGACGGTACAGGTTCTAGAACAGGTACATTTACATCAGTCAAGTTTCCAGGTGGACCACCTACATTGACTACAGACGCGAATGCTATTGATGTTGTTACAATCATTTATGATGGTACTAATTATCTAGGGAATATTGCTCAGGCATTTTCAGCAACATAAGATTAAAAAAAGGGCTAGTAGCCCTTTTTCTACTACATATTATTTTTAGCAAACATCTTTACTAATTGAGCTACTATATCTGATCGAACAATATGATCAGTTGTAAACCTTACAATAGGTGCCTCTATACCATAGTGATGACACATCTCAACAAATTCATCTAACGCTTCACCATCATGCACATCTGATTGTCCTGGGTCTCCTAATAAGATAAGTTTAGAGTTTT
>Ga0222719_10001658_pt1 | contig 21323 bp, 29 predicted proteins | sample C33_34DmetaG_FD_165039 | JGI IMG/M metagenome (GOLD analysis project Ga0222719, IMG submission 165039) | Estuarine water microbial communities from San Francisco Bay, California, United States - C33_34D | ecosystem: Environmental > Aquatic > Marine > Unclassified | place: USA: California...
AAAAAAAAAATAATAATTTTTAAAAAAAAAAAAAAAATCTTTATTATAAATAAATATGACAGAAATTGAAGGAGGTAAAAGAAAAAAAACACCATATAATATTTTTATGGGTAATGAATTAAAAAGATTAAAAAAAATAAATCCAAATAAAGATTATAGATTACGTTTTAAAGAAGCAGCTAAAAATTGGAAAAATAAAAAATGATTTAAGAAAAAAATGATTATTATAAAATATATTATAATAATTCTATGACAGAATATGATACATATTGTCCAGATTTTAAAATAGGAAAATGTAATAAAGATTTAAATTGCAAATACTTAAAACATATAGTATGTAAAGAAAATTATACATGTAGAAATTTAGATTGTGAATTAGGACATGGTATTTCAATTATTAAAAGACTTATAATATGTAATATATGTGATGATTATTATGATGAAGACTTTTATAATAGTAATAAAGAACAATGTAAATATAGTTGTAATTGTTTTATTAAAGGATGTAATAAAATACATATTTTAAAATATAATAATAGATTAATTATAAATGAAATAATTAGTGTAGAAAATGATGATAAAGCTACAAATATTTATAATAAATATTTTAAAAATAATATAGAAACAAATAATATAGAAACTAATAATATAGAAACAAATAATATAGAAACAAATAATATAAAAAATGAATTAAAAGATGATAATATATATAAAAATATGTTGAATTTTAAAAAAGCTTTAACACAAGATATTTATAAAGAAGATTTGTTTGAAAAAGAAAATATTATTCAAAAAGAAAATATCATTCAAAAAGAAGCTATTTTTGAAAAAATAAATATTTTTAAAAATGAAGATATCATTAAAAAAGAAGATATTGTTGAAAAAAAACAAGAAGAATATGATTTTTCTGATATATTAGAAGAAGTATGTATTATTGATAATAATATTAATATTGATAATGATAATGTGAATGTGAATGAGAATGATAATGATAATGAGAATGATAATGATAATGATAATGATAATGATAATGATAATGATAATGATAATTTAAATACATTAGATAAAATGTTAAATCTTCAAGAAAAAATAAAAATAAATTTAGGAAAAATAAAAGAAATTGATATTGAAATAAAAAAATTAATAAAATTAAAAAAAGAAAAAATTCAAATAAATAATAATTTAGATGAAAAATCAAAAGAATATTTTATAAAAATTCAAGAATCAATATAAATATATATAAAGATTAAATTAATTTATTAAAAATAAATAGAAATAAAAATGGCATCAATGGTAAGATTTCAAGAAAATATGAAAAAATTAAGAGAAAATCCAGATACATCACGTGCAGGTTTAAAATGGGATGAAGATGAAGATAATAAAGTAATTACTAAAATAAAAAATGGAATCGATATTAATGATATTGCCAAAGAATTAAAAAGAACTGTTAATAGTATTAAAACCAGGATAGTAATGCAAGGAATTAAAGAAATAGAAGAAAATAAAAAAGCAAAAAATGATGTATTTAAAGAATTAAAAATTACAGATACTGATATTAAAGAATATAAAGAAAAAAAATTACAAAGAGATGAACAACAAAAACAATATAGTAGCAATATTCTTAATAAAAATATAACAAATCCAACTATTAAAGACAATTATTGTTTATTAAAAGAAATTTCAGTTCTTTTAATGAAAATTGATGAAAAATTAGATAAATAATTATAAATTTTATTATTTTTTTATAAAAAATTATTTTTTTAATTTTTGTTCTTGATCTCTTAATTTATTTTTTTCATCTACTTTAATTTTTGTTATTGAAATTTTATAATTTGATAATTTCTCTTCAAATTGAATCATTTCTTCATTTGTTATTTCACTTAACATATTAATTTCTTCAATAATTTGATCATATTCTTGAACTTTATCTTGAACTTCTTCAAGTAAAGATTTAGTTTCATTTTTATTTAAAGCTATAATAGATAATTCTCTACCATATTGTGCTTTAATATGAATAAATTTATCTTGCATTTCTCTTAATTTTTCCATTTTTTCTCTATAATTTCTAAATCTTATAACACTTGAAATAACAGTCATATAAGTACCCATTGATAATGTTAAAATATTTAAACTAAAATCAACATTATCAGAATCAATATCAATATCATTATCATTAATATATTTAACTACTAATAATTTTAATGCTCCAGAAAATGTTATTAATGCTGATACTACTAATATTGTTAATGAATAATAATTAAATAAATTTTTAACTATATCATATTTTAATGATACATATTGTAATTTATCTATTATATTTTCAGTTTTATTATTTATATGTTGTTTTAATTTTATCCTAAATTGATCATCACTTAAATCATCAACACTTGTTGTTTTTATTATATGTTTTGTATTTGAAGACGGGGTTGATGGTGTATTATCATTTATTTTTTCATTATCACTTATTACTATATCTGCCATAAACGCACCTCTCATTTGAATTATAAAATTATTTTTTTTAATATTATTAAAAAATAATCTTTTTTGGAGGAATTAAAAACATCTTTTGTTTTTTAACACCATATACACGTTCTGGTTTTTTAGGATATTCTCTTATTATTCTTTCTATTTTTGGAGAATGAAATTTTTCATTATAATATATTTTATATAAAATTTTACCTATTATATCATAGTTTAAATTTATTGTATCTCCTATATCATTTTTAATTTTTAATTTTTTAAAACATACACTTAATATTGGTAATATTTCATTTATAATATTTGTATTATAAATCCAATTATCATTTAACCATATATTTGACATTTTAATTTGATTTAATTAAAATAAATATCATTTTTTTAATATATTTTTATTTATTAAAATTATACCTAAAATTAAAAAAAATATTATTAATAATATTAATTTAAACATTTATTTTATTATAATATATATTAAAAATGAATTTTATATATATCATTTCATATAGTTTACCATTTTTTGATGAATATTGTAGAATTTGTGGATTACCATTAAATAATATAGAAGATATTTATAATCAAATTAATAATAATTTTAATATTGAATGGATGAAAGAAATTTTATTTTTATATAATAATAAAGAATATATTATTCATAGTTATGACGGATTTGGTAGATTTATAATTGAAGGAAATATTGATGATATTCCTTCACAATTTATTGAAAAAAATGAAAATTATAATAAATTATTTTATTGTAATTCAATATATAATAAATGTTTAAATAATTGTTTAGTTCATAAAAAATGTATTAATCGAACAGATTTAGGTAATATTAATAAACTTATTTTTAATAATGAATTACCGTATAATCTATTTAATCAATTAAATTTTTATAAATATAGACATTTTGATTGGAAATCATTTTTAAAAAATTATTCATTTATTTTAAATAATCCTATTAAAGATAATTATTGGAAATATCCAGATGATTTAAAATACACTATATGTAAATATAATTATGATATAGATATATATTATAAAAATATTTTATTTAAAAATTTAAATATCTATAAAGATATGAATTTAAATAATTATATTAAAATAGATAATTATTATAATAATATTTTACATCTTATTATACAATTAAATGATATTTTACATTTTGATATTATAAAAATAATAATTAATTATTATAAAATTATACATACTAATTATATTAATTTATTTGATTCTAATATTAATATTATTGATTATTATATTTATAATAAAAAAAGATATAATGTTAATTATGGTTCCAGAAATGGAACTTATATATTAGTTAACAATAAAAAAAAATATATTAAATATAATTCTATTAATAAATTTTTAAATTAAATTATTTATATAAAATATTATGATTATTCATATTAAATGAAAACTATTATTAAATTTACTATTAAAGAATATCATGAATATTTATTTAAAATCTTTATTTTTAAACAAAAAAAAATTTATAAATGTCTTAAATGTTCTTACAAAAATGATAGATATAATCATACTAAAATGCATTTTTTAAGAATACATATTAATAATGGAAAACCTATAAAAAATAAAAGAAAATTTTAATATTTAATATATTTTATATACCAGTATATGATAATATATATACTAATATTATTATTATTATACTCATATTCCATAATCTTTCACATTTTTCATAAAATGTTTCAGATTTACAATGAGTTGCACCAGCAAAATTAGCTCTACTATCTAAAGGACAATCATTTGTAATAGGATAACACATATTATTTCCTATTTTATCATTAAAAGTTTTAATAGGACATTCAACACATATATTGTCTTTTTGAAATGTTCCTTTTGAACATGCAATACATTTATATTTTTTATAAATATAACCATCAGGACACTTATCACATTCAATGTTTTGATTCATATGTTTACTAAATGTTCCAGGTTTACAAACCTCACACGATATTACATTATTTGTGTATTTATTATTATTAGCAAGTTTATAATTAAACTTACAAAAACTATCAGAAGGTCTTTCACATTCTTTATTATCAAACATTTTTTCAGTACATAAGATACATTTGTTATTTTTATCACCTGTAGCAATATAACCAGCAGGACACTTAACACATTTAGACATTTCTTTAGTTCTGAAATGATCTTCACCACAAACAAAACATTGAGGACTACGATTTATTTGTGACAATGGACTACTTGTTTCAGCTGTTGAAAACCAGTTTAAACTTGTTCCAATTGGACAGTAATTAATAGTAGCCAAAGCATTATATTTTTCCTTAATATCTTTACAATTTTTAACTGATTCTCTAATAAAACGATTAGATTTATACGTACTAAATTCACATGATTCATCTATTTTGTCATAATTAATATTTGGTTCCATTTTATTTGTTAATAGTTCAATATCAACACATTTTTTACGTTTAGTTTTTAAATATAAAGAAAAATCAATAGCCTTATTATCTGCACAAGCAATATTAGTTAAAGCATATATTCCATCTCCTATTTCTTTTTGACACTCTTTAAGTTCTTTTTCAAAATTTTCTCTTTGACGAATACATTCATTTTTTTTAATAGTTAAGAATGTTGAAGCATTAACAATTGTACATATTAATAATATAATTATTATTCTCATTTTTAATATAAATTTTATTTAAAAATAATATCATTTTTTTAATAATAAATGGATAATTATTATTCTATTTCTATTAATGATTATAATAATTTACTAAATGAATTTAATTTAATACAAAATGAATTAAATGATACTATTCAAGATATTTTAAATTTAAATATAGAATTAAAAAATAAAAATAATGAAATTCTTAAATCTAAATAAAATAATTATAAAAATTATTTTATTATTGTATAAATTCTATTTTCTTAATCTTAATATATCCTTTTTTTTTTTAAAAAATACTATTATATTTAAATAAACAATAAATTTTTTTCTATTTATTGCATTAAGTTTTAAAGTTCCTATAAATTTACTTTCAATTAATATTATTTCTATAAATAATATCAATAATAATATAATATATTTCATAATTGATATATAATTAATTAATATATCATTTTTTATACCGTATTTATTTTAATTTTTATTAATTTTTTTGTTTTATAATTATATATTTTTTCATTTGAATATACATATCTTTTATATATATTTTTTTCATTAATTTTACTAAAATCTATATATTCATCCCAAAATTCTTCTGAATCAGAATCTAATAATTTTTCACTATATTCTTTTGTATTTTTTCTATGATATTCTTTTATTTCTTTTAATAAATTACTATTTATTTCATATTTTATATAACTATAAATTTTTAATTCTAAATCAATTGGAAATTCTTCTGGAAATTTCATATTTCAATATATTATTGTAATAAAATATCATTTTTTTCAAAAATAATATTATTTTATTATTAAATATTATGTCTAATTATTGGAATATTGAAACTACTTATACAAATATTAATAATTTATCATTAAATTATCATACAACTGATAATATAGATAATTTAATCAAAAATATTTGTGATAAAATTGAAAAATTTGTTTTATGTAATAATAAAAAAAATATTTTACTTCAATTTACTAAAGACTCTAAAAATATTAAATCATCTGATGAATTTATATTTATTTTAAATAAATTAAAACAAAATATTTTTAATAATTCCTTAAAAGTATATAAAGATTAATTATTATATTAATTTGAATAAAAATATTCCCGCCCCTATAGCTCAGATGGGTTAGAGCATCAGACTGTTAATCTGAGGGTCACAGGTTCGATCCCTGTTGGGGGCGTTTATTTTTTTTTAAGTTATTAATCATATAACTTAAATAAATATATTAGAAAATTTTAAAGAAAATTCAAAAAAATTACAAAAAAAACTGATATTGATGATACTGAATTAGATAACATTCCTATCGAATGGAAATAATTAACTGATTCTCAATTAGAAAAAAGATATAATGAATTAAACGAGATTATTTTAACTATTAAACAAAATAATGAAAAAGAAAAAATTATCAAAATATAGATTTAAAAAATACAAGATTGAAAATAATAGCTAATAACATTTATAATATTGATAAAGGTATTAAACTGTGGTATAGAATTTTTAAAGATAAAACACATCAAGAAAAAGAAATTAAAAAAATAAAATTTTAGAAAATAATAAAGAAATTAAATCTTTAGAAAAAGATATTGAATTTATTAATCAAAAATTTGATATTAAAAAATTATTATATAATATTAATAAAATGTTTATTAATATCTATTTATTAACATTTCTTCATTCTTAAATATTCCGGGATTTTTTGATAAAAAATAATAATTAATTTTTTTTTGATTTTTTTTAAGTAAATTAATTGCATTTTCATTTTCTGACAATATTTTCCATACTATTTTATCTTCGTTTTCTTTTAATATATTTATTGCTGAAGGATTTCCTGATAAATTAAACCAATTAATTTTATCTTTATTATTTTTTAATAAATTTATTGCATTTTTATTTCCTGATAATAATCTCCAATCAATTTTATCTTGATTTTCTTCAAGTAAATCAATCGCATTTTCATTTGTTGATAATATTGACCAATCAATTTTATCTTTATTATTTTCTAATATACTAATTGCATCACAATTTGATGATAAGTTTTTCCAATCAGATTCTTTAAAATAATTTAATACATTTAAATTATTTTTTAATAAATTTATTGATGGTTTATTCTTTATATAATTTAATTTTGTTTTTTCATTTAATTTTTTAAAAAATATATCTTTTTCTATATTTCTATTTTTATTTTTAATTAATCCTATATAAGAAACTTTATTTATATTTTCATATAAAATATATAAAGCATTATAATTCATTGATAAATTTTCCCAATTTATTTTATCAAAATTTTCTTTTAATAAATCAATCGCATTATAATTTTTTGATAAATTATCCCAATCCAATTTATTAATATCAATCCAATTCAATAATATTTTTGATTTTGGTAAAAAATTAAAATAATATTTTAAAATTTTTTCAATTATATCATACTTTGATATTTTATTTTTTAATATAGAATATACAATATTTATTTGTTTATTTGCTATTGTCATTTTAATATTAATCAAATTTAAATATCATTTTTTATTACATATGCAAAATTAAAGGATATTCTTTTAACATATCATCTATTAATTTTTTTAAATTAATATTTGATATTTTTATATTTTTATTTAAAATTTCTCTAGTTAATGGACTTTTTATAACATCCTTTTTTGTTTTAAATAAATTATTTAATGATTTTAAATCATATGTATGACCATCACTTGCTATTACAGGATTTAACATTAAATCACATGTTATTGGACATTTAAACTCTTTTGGTATCGAATATCTTATTTTTTTTAATAAATTTGAATCATCATCTTCAAATTCAGATTTATATCTTTTATTACTTATTTTTTTATCATTTTTCCAAATTGTTTTAAACATATTTCCATTTTCATCTGTTATTATTCCATTTCCATTTCTTTTATCATTTAACCAATTACCTTCATATTTTACTTTTGTTTTATTTATTATATATATTCCAAATCCTTCTTTTAAATTATTTACAAATTGCCCTTCATATATATCATTATTTTTATAATAACATTTACCATTTCCATCTAATTTATCATTTTTAAATATACCTTCATATTTTAATTCATATTTTAATGTTTTTAAACTTTTATAATCTTTACATATATATAATATACCTTCTCCTTCTTTCATATTATTTTTAAAATATCCTTCATATAATGTATTATTTTCATATAATTCACCTTTACCTTCTTTTAATCCTTCTTTAAAATCACCTATATAATAATTATTTTCATTATTTAATTTTATATATAATTTTCCTACTCCATCATACTTATTATTTAACCAATTTCCTGAATAAATTGGTATTAATTTACTAAAATTTTTATCAAATAAAGAACCCATTCCTTCTTTTTTATTATCAATATAATAACCTTCATATATAATATTATTATCTATATCATATTCTTTAAAAAATCCATTTTTTAAACCATTTTTCCAATTACCTATACATTTTATTTTATCTTTATTAAAATACATTTTTCCTTTTCCATTAAATTTATTATTTAAAAAATATCCCTTATAATATAAATTATTATTTATAATAATAAAACCTTTTTCTTTAATTGATAAACCTTCAAATATACCTACAAATTTTATATTTAATCCATTTTGAATAAAACTTTTTATACCATTTCCACATTGTAATCCATTTTTCCATTCACCTGTATATTTATAATTTCTAAATATTGCTGTTCCATAACCATGTGGAAGATTATCTTTATTTAATTCACCTGAATATTTATAATAGGATTTAATTTCACTATTTGTTATTGCTTCTAATTTAATAGTTTCTATTTTTATATCTTCTAAATTAATTAATTCCATATTTTATTATTATATAATAACATAATATTTCATTTTTTTATATTAATAAATTTCTCAATTTTATTTTTTTTTAATATTATAAATAATATGAATAGAAGAAGTGCAAGGGATGTAAGTCCTATAAGAAATAGAAGACAACCAAATTTACAAATAACTACAATATTAGAACCAAAAATTCAAAATATAATGAATAATTCTATTACAAATCGTAGTTTTTCAAAATCCAATTCAAAATCTAATTCAAAATCCAGTTCAAATAAAAAAACATATATTAAAAAATCAAGAGATTATAGTCCAGGTAGAAAAAATATAATTCCTATAATACAAGAAAAAAAATGTGGTCAAAAATGTTTAGAACATATATTAGATATATATAATTATTTAAAAAAACCAAAACCAAAACCAGAAAAAGTTAAATGTTTAATTTGTTTAAATAATATTAAATATAATAGTAAAAATATATTTATATGTTCTAAACAACATAATAATATTAAATGTGGTACTAAATTACATAAAAAATGTATAAAAGAAAATTGTAAATCATCTAATGAAAAAATAAATAATATAAAAATATTTTCTTGTCCACAATGTAGACAAAAATATTATTGTAAAAATAATTTTTTAATTGTTAAATAATAATATTATTATCTTTTTACTCTAAATTTTGATATTAATCTACTTGTTAAAACAATATAATCTAATGGTATATTTTCATAAATACTATTAAATTCTTTATCTGCTAAATATAAAGCTCTTGCATATGATATTGCAACACATGAACCTTCATTTGTTTGTTCTGCTTTTCTTTTTATAAAACTTAAATTTGGTATTATTTTTATTAAATTTTTTGTTCCAATATCTGCACTTTGTTTCCATGGATCTATTATATGGATATTTATACCATTTTTAAAAATTATTCTTGCATGTCTATTATAAGCAATTAAACCTATTTTATAATCAGATTTTAAAAATTTATTTAAATCTTCTGATATTATTTTTGTATTTCTAATATTAATATAATATGGATAAATATTTTTAAATTTATCCATTTTACTATTTAAAAATTTTGTTGATAACTCTATAGTTTTTGTTGTAATAGCACATTTACTAAATATTATTTCATTATTTTTATTTATTATTGGATTTGATAATTTATTTCCTGGAATTAATTTAGATAACCATTCTGGTTCATTATAAACTATATCTATTCCTATTATACCATCGGTTTTATTCTCTTCTTTTATTAAACTTTCTGATAATTTATAATTATTATATTTTTTATTAATATTATTAACAATTATAGATAATATTTTTATATTTTTAAAATTTATATCGTTTTTATAATACATATAACCATGTCTAAAATTCCATAATGGTTTTATAAACCCTTTTCCATTAAAATTTTTTGGTAAATAAATTAATGTATTCTCATTTTTTGATAATGCTATATCTGATATTTTTCTTAATAGTAATGTTCCTTTTCCATTTATTCCTATTGTTTTTTCAGTTTTTGATAATTTTATATCTAAAAAATTATTTATATTTTCATCTATTTTAATCAATAATATTTCGGTTATTGGTTTTTTTACTAATTCATTATACATTTCAAACCATTCTTTTTTTAATTCATTAATATTTATTTTTTTTATTAAATTACTTGATATTTCTAATGATTTTTTATCATTTTTCAATTTATTAAGAATTTCTTTACCTATTTTACCCGTTTTTAAAACATATCTTCCTGTTTTTATATTTAAAATTTTATTTGAATCATCCATTTTAACTTATTATTATAAATTTTTATCATTTTTATAAATAATAATTTTATTGATAAATATAAAATATTACAAATGATCTCGAATATATAATTTATAAAACAAATATCATCACACTCTGATCACGAGTTGTATTTTATCAATATAATTATGATCATAATTATAGTTATATTTATCAATTAAATATTACAAATGATCATGATTATATAATTTATCAGAAAAAATATGATCACAGTGTGATCACAAGTAGTATTTTATTAGAACGATATGATCACACTGTGATCACAAGTAGTATTTTATCAGAACGATATGATCGAAAATAAATAGAGGTATAAAATACCATAATTTTAATAATTAGTTTTATGAATATAGTTCAATAAAAATATTAAAAATAAAAATTAAAAATCAAAAATTAAAAAATAAAAATCATAATGAATTTTAAATATTTATTAATTTTTTTGATAAAATTTGAATTTCATTTTTGATAATTTTATTATTATTTATATTATTTATATTTTTAATTAATGACTTAAATAAATCTGTATTTATATTATTTATATGTAATCTATATAAACCATCTTTAACTCTCTTAATATATTTAATTCTTTTTTTTGAGTTAATATATGCAAAACATAAATTTTCTATAATACTAACTGATAATAAATTTTCTAATATTTTTTTGTTTTTATCATTAATTTCGAAAAATATTTTTTTTTGATTCATCATTACAATATGAAAATATGAACCTTGAGTATGATAACTTTCTTCTTGATATAAACTTAAAATAGAAATCATATTAATAATTTTACTTTCATTTACATATTTATCTTTTAATAAATTATTTAATTCATTAGTTTTTGAAATATATTCTGTTAATATTTTTTTATATTTAATAACATTTAATGGTTTTTTAATTTTTTTATAAAATTCAAAAAAAGCAAAAAAATATTGATTAACAACATTTTTTTGACAACTATTAAAATAACATTTACTTATATAGTATGATTCCAGTTTATTAAAATTAGCATTTGTTATTTTTTTAATTGGTAATTCAAAATTTGTTATGTAAAAATTAATATCAAAAAAAATATGTACTAATTTTAATTTAAATTTACCATTTTTATGAAATTTTTTTTCATTCTTAAATATATTTTTTAAATCATTAAGTAGTAATATTAATTTATTAATACTTATATTAAAATGTAATTCACTTTTTATTGTTATATCAATATCTGAAGTTAATTCAGTACTTCCAACATTTTCGCATTCTAAACAGACTTTTTTAATACATAAATTACATCTTTTAATTATAAATTTTTTTAATTTTTCTCTAAAATTATATAAAATCAATCTGTTTTTATAATTATTTTTGATAATTTGTTCTTTCCAATTTTTATTTTTAAATATTTTTATTTTTTTTTTAGTGGTAATCCATATATTTTTTAAATTATCAATCTTAGTTTTAATATTTTTATCTTTTTCAGTTTCAAATAATATATTTTGAATAGTTTTATTATTACTTAATTCCATTTATATATATTTATATTAAATATATAAATAGAATATATATGAGTTTTATATATTGTGATAATCAAACATATAAATAATATTTAGATCATATAATTCCATATTATTAAGTTACGGTTGATATAAGTTTAATTGTTACAAAATCAACAAAAAATATCAAAAATCAAAATTAGAAATTATAAAATGTTTATTTTAGAAATTAAAAATATTATAAAAAATCTCTACATGTTTCTAATAAATTAAGTGTATCGATTTTAACTTGTAATTCTTTATTTTTATTAATTAAATCATATATTTGATTATTTAAAAAATGATTATTACTCTTTAAATTTTCAAATTGTATTTTATTATTATTATTAAGTATTTCAAGATTATTAATTTTATTTTTTAATTCATTATTAAAATTTAATAATCTTAAATTTTCATTTTGTAAAGGATTTTTGTTCAAATTATTAATTTCACGAATTAATGATAGATTTAATTTATTAAGTTCATACAAATTAAATGATATATTATCATTATTTTTTTTTAAATAATTAATTTCATTAATTAATGATAAATTAAAATCGTTATTATCAAAAATTTCATTTTTAAGTTTTTTATTTTCAAATAATAATATATTATTATATTCATTTAAATTTTCATATTTTAATTCAATTTCTTTTTTAATATTATTAAGTTCACTATATTTAACATTACTTTGATCATATTTAGATTTAATATCTTTATATTGAATATGATCAAATTCAATATTTATATTTTGTTTTTCAGTATTTAAAATTATCTTTTTTATAAATCCAAAATTATGTATTTTATTACATTTTTTTTTACATTGAATACCATAAATACAATACTCATATTCTATAGTTGATAAACATTTAACACATTTGTCAAATTCATGATTAAATTTACAATTTGGATGTAAACATTCATAACCATTAATATAATACCAACAAGGTGTAATATTCATTAATGATTTAGACATTAATTAAATAACAAATATAATATCATTTTTTATTATAAAAATGATAAATTAAGTAAATTTATATTATGACAAATTGGATAATTAGAATAGGTGATGGAAAACACTTTTTTAATAGTAAAGAAAATGTATGGGGATTTAATTCAAGAAATAAAGAATTTATTAAAAATGTTAAAGAAAATGATAAATTATTTTTTGTTTGTAGAAATACTAAATGTTCTATTTGCGCATTTGCTATTTTTAAATCATTAAGATATAGATCAGATAAAACTCCTACAAATTATTATTATAATTGGATATATCATAATCCAGATGATAATGGTAGATGGAACAATAGTAAATGGGATATTGAAATGAATTATATAAATTACTATGATTTAAGAAATATAACAAATATAAATCTTAAAACAAATATAAATACAAAAAATCCAAATGGTATAATGCCAAGATCTATTATTGATAATATTAATTTTGATTTTGAAAATATAATAACATATATTCAAAATAATAATATATATGATTTTATAGAAAAAATGAATATTTATAATATATAAATATAAATAAATAAATATGCCTCCAAAAAAAAATAAAGATGAAATTATAAAAAGTTTATTAAAACACTTTAATAAAAAAGATAAAAAATATTTTATTGAAAAAATTTTAACAATATTAGATTATGAAAAAATTTTAAAATGTTTAACAGTTACATCATTAAATTCAATTATTGAAAATATAGGTGATTTAAAAAATTCATCTGGATCAGATGATGGATCACCAGGTCGAGCAGCACGAGGTCCTTCAAATCCAACAACAAATATATCTCAAAATCCAAGAGGACAACCGAATCCAACAACAAATAATGTTGATTTTTTGCCATTTACAACAACAAGAAAAGAGAAAGATCTTAATCATGAAATTATAAGAATTAAAAGTTATAGAACTAATGCTAAAAAACAACAAGCAATAATGCAATTAGCACAATTATTTCAAAATGAAATAATTAAATTAAGATCTAATAATTATGATTATATTCTTGAAATACAAATAATTAATTATTTATCATTGAGAGATGATACATTATTATATATTGGTAAAGTTCTTAATGATCCACCAAGAACTAATATTCCTACATTAAAAGATAAAAATGTAGTTGTTAAAGTTCAACCAAGAACACCAACAGGTATTAAATCAACTATAGCTTTTCAAATAACAACAGAACAATCAATAATGTTAATTTTAGAAAAAGAATGTAAAGATATTTTAATACCCAAATCTTATGGATATGGAATGCTTGATCCACTATTACCAGGAGATTTAGAAAGATATGTATTAGTGTCTGAATTATTAGGTAGAGATTTATCAAAAAGTTTAAAACAAACAAGTATTGATAATATAAAAAATAAAGTTATAGCAGCGTTAAAATCGCTTCAAAAAATGCATAAATGTAATTATATTCATTTAGATATAAAACATGAAAATATTGTATTTTCTGATGATACCGAACAACAAGTTAAAATAATTGATTTTGGATTAGCGGAAAATATATATAATAGACATAAAGAAAGAAATTTAACACCAAGAAAACCAGGAGAAGGATCACCTATATATATGTCTACAATGCAACATAATGTTTCAATTAAAGATTTTATGGATGATATTCAAGCATTTGCATGGATGCTTTTAGATTTATTAGGTGATAAACCAATAATTGAAGGTATGCCATGGTATGGATTAGATCTTAAAAAAATATATAGTGCTAAAAAATATTTTATTGAAAATTATAAAAAAGATAATGATCCATTTATTAATAGTATAATTAATGGAACATTAAACAAAAATAATATTAATGTTATAGGTGAAATAGCAGAATATACAATTAATAGAGCTGATAAAAGAAATAAATATAACACTGATTTAAAAATTTCAGATGAATTATATTTTACAGAATATAATGAACAATATTATAAAGATATAGAAATTTTAATTAATAAAATTAATTAAGTTCCTTCCAAAAGAAGAGAAGAAAGTAATATATAATCAATTAATTTATATTTATTATTATTTTTTGGAAAAAATATAATATTTTTTTTTGATTTTAATTTATCATTAGAAGTTTTATCATCCCATTTAATATAATATAAATATTTAGAATATTTTCTAATAATAGTAGCTTTATAATAATAACCGTCTTTATATTTTGCCAAAATTTTCATTTTAAATATATATTTATATTTAATATCATTTTTTTAAAATATTAATACTTCAGACATAATATTATATGGATCATTTATCCAATATAAATTAAATATTATTTGTTTAAGTTTTTCTAAAATATAAAGAATAATTGACATTTTATTATATAATATTATAATTATTTAATGATAAATATATATATGATATTATACCAATAATAAAATATATTAATAATTGTTTATTTATATTTTTAATTGTTTTTATAATTGTATTAATAATACCAAATAAAGATATCCATAGTAAAATAACGAAAAAAATATATATAAAATTCATTTTATTATATAATAATATAATATTTTATTATAAAATCTAAAATTAGAATAATGAAACGTGCAATAACAGATATGACATTAAATTATCCAAAACTTTATAATTTATATTATTCTAAAAATAATAATATATTTAAAAATTTTGAAATAATATTTATAAATAAAAATAAAATTGAATATGACGCATCAATATTTTTTAAAAATAATAATAAAATAATTGAATTATGGATAAAAAATAAAAAAGGTTACTATAATTTTGAAGAATTATTAGTTGATCAATTTTGTTGGTCTTGTATAAAAAGTAATAATATTGATTATCCGATTGTATTATTTTGGAAAAAACCAATTGTAATTGGTGAAAATTCAATAGGTTTTATATTTAAATCATTGTTAGATCTTAATAAATTTATGAAAAATTTATAAAAAATAATAAAAAAGTAATAAAAAAATCTAAAAAATGATACATTATTAAAATAAATTTTATAAATATAAATGTCAATTAACAAAGTTTTGTATAAAGATACTTATAGATGGATGGCTTCATTATCAAAATTAGATATATCAACAATGGTATTAAATATTAAATTTGATAATTTAAAAACAACTGATGTAAAAATAAATAGTCTTATTAATTGGTTTAAACCAAATAATGGTATTACATTAAATGATGTTAATAATATTAGAATTTGGATTAAAAAACAAATTACTTTTAAAAAAACACAAAAAAATATAATATCATTAAATGATATTTTTAGTAAAGATAAATGTTGTTCTTTATTGTATTGTTCAAAAGATTATTTTGATAAATGGTTAAATGCTAAAACTTTTAATTCAATTAATTATTATTATCAATATGATAACAAAAAAATAAATATAATTAATTCAACAACAAAACTATGTAATACTATAAAAAATATATTTGATGATAAAGCAATTAATTTACTTAAAGAAATAATAATCAATTAAAAGAAATATATTTTTTTTTCCAAAGTTTCCATTGCATAATATCTTCATATAATTCAATAATTGTATCTATTTCTGGTAAAATTTCTTTATTTTTATATTGTTGAATAATTTTACTATTATGATCATTATTAAGAATTTTTAATTTAAATTTAAATCCATAACCAAAAACTGGTATTTTTATTGCTTTAACTTCAAACCAACATGTATAACACCAATTATATTGACGATAATTATAAATAATTTTTTTATTTTGAGACATTTTTATTAAAAATTATAAAATGTATCATTTTTTATTTTTCCAATTATTAACTGCTTCTTTAAACCGTAATTTATAATCTTTATCTGGATTTATTTTTTTTAATCTTTTTAATTCCTTACTTAAAAAAATATTATATTTTGTTTTTTTTTTACCTCCTGTTATAAATTCTTTATCAGGTTTCAAACTTTCTCTTTTAGCATTTGGATTTAATATAATATGTTGAAATATTTTATAATAAGGATAATTATCTTGTATACTTAAATCTTTACATAATAAAATCATTATTACAATATAATAATTGTCCTGTAATAATGCATCTACATTAATTTTATCTAATAACTTACAGTCAATTATTTTATTAAATAAAGTCTCATCAATTTTTAAATCTTTAATAAGTATTTTCTTTATTAACATTAGTTCCAATATGTTTTCATAGTAGCCGTTGGTTCTAGCGTCAATTTGTTCATCATAATCCCAAGTAGATTTATAATTTCCATTAAATAATAAATTCTCTAATTCTTGAAAATCCTTCATTTTTTTTTCTTTATCATGATTATATTTAGTGTTAATTAGTATCATAGCTATTACAAGTAATTGATTATCTTTAAATATATTATTATATACATCAAGAGGTAATACTGTTTTGATTTTTTCAATAGTTTTATCCGAAATTTTTATTGTTTCGTCCTCTTTAATTTCTAGTATAAAACCTAATTTATCAATTCTTGATTTAGCAATTCTTATATCTATTCTTTTTTTTTCACTCATATTTATTAATAATAAATATTTTAAATTTTATCAGTTATAGTTTTATTATTATTTGGTTAGTATTATATTTCAATTAGTAAAAGATTTATATATAAAATAATATAAAGTATAATATAAATGAACCCTACAAATTTAGATGACACACTTATAAACATATCTTATAGATTTTTAGTTAAAGAAAAAGATTTAGATAAAGCTACGGTAGATTTAATTTCATATATAAAACAACATAAAAATAAAGAACAATTTGTAAAAGCAATATTAGAAATTTTACAAAAATCTCAAGATGAATTTAAAATATTAATATATAAACAACTATATATAAGAATATATGAGAAGGTTATCAAAGTAAGACCTAATTTTAAAGAAGAGTTAGATTTATTAATAATAAGTAATATATCAAGTTATACAGCTAAAAAATTATTAAATAATTTTGAAAGTATTTATATAATAAAAAATTTTATAAAAAACTATATGCCTTTTCACTATGGTATTGAAATGTATTTTATAATTAATTTTTTAGTTAAAGGATTAAGAAATAATAATTTCTTAACTGCTTTAAAAGAAATAAAATCTAAAAATTCATTAAACCCAATTATACTTTTAAGAATGGGAAAATGTTGTTTAGCTATTAAATTAATATATGCAAAATACCAATTTTCAGATGAAATTGCAAATAAACAACATTCAAAAGAAATTGCATTTAAACAAGTACTAAAATTATTTAAATCATTAAAATTATCAGTTGATGAATTATCATTATCAGATGATGTAATAAAACAAATAAAAAACGAAGTTAGATTACATGGAACAGATAAAAAATTACTAATAAAAATTAATAAATTATTAGATATACTTACGTCTGATAATGATGTAGTTATATCACCACAATCTACTTCAAGTTCTCTTTATAAATTAGATAGTATTGATTTTCTAAATTATCACAATAATAAATTAGAATATGCATTTAAATATACAGAAATGGAAAACGCATTAATGTATATTGGAAATATAGTTCATTGTGATGATAATACTAAAAAATTTAGTATTAACGAATTTGATATATATAAAAACAGTTCAAATGAAACTTTTATAAGAAAATTTAAAGATAATAAATGTTATAGTTTTACATCAGAAAATTTTCAAGAAAATTTAGATTTTAATTAATTTTTGATATTCATTTTGTTTTTAATAAATACTTTGTGTGCTTTTAGGGTTATTTTAAGTTCATTTTGAACAACTTATATAAGATCTTTAGAATATTTGTTTTTATTTTTATTATTAATATATAGATATAATTTAATGATAAAATAATAAATATAATTAATTAAAAGAAATATATTTTTCATGAAGTTTAAATATTTTATTAATATAAGTTTTTTTAGGATTTAATTTATATAATTTTTCTAAATCTTTAATTTGTTCTTTAATTTTATTTATTTTTTCTGTTATTTTAATTTTTTGTATTTTATCTTTAAGTTTTTGAATTTTTTCTATATTTTTAGGTGATTTAGTTTTAATTAAAATTTTAATTTGTTCTTTAATTTTATTTATTTTATTTTTAAAACCACCTTTAGAAATATCTTCATCAGAATATTGTTCAGTTTGTTCTTTTTCATATTTATCCCATGTTTCTTTTTCTTCTTTTTTAATTTTTTTACGTTCAGTTGTCCATTCAATATCCCATTTATTAATTACTTTTTTCCATTCTTCTTTGTTCATTAAAATTTGTGATGGTTTATATAGATGTAAATTAATAATTTTATTTAACATGATTGTATATTCTTTTACATATTGATCATTTAAAGTAATTTTTAAAGTCATCCATTTTAGCTCTTCATATAAATCAGTTTTGGTTTCTTTATTAGGATAAGCATAATATATATCAGAACCATATTCTTTTTTAAAGTCTATTTTTTCATTTAATTGTCTTGCTAAATATTCTAAATTAAGATAATTTTTTATACTATCTTCATCTATATCTTCTATTTTTGTTCTAATATCCCAATATAATTGTTTGGCTTGTTCGTAAGAAAAATCAATTGGTTTTGAACTGTTTAATTCTTCAATATTAAATATATTTCTTTTTGATTTAAGATCATTCACATAAATTTGGTGATATGTATCTGGACCTTTTTCAGGAAAAAGCATTGTTTTTACATTTTTATCGTCAATATTATGAGGTTGAAAATAACCAATAACCATAATAATATCATGATATATTTTAAATTGTAAATCAGAATGTATTAAATATTTATATTTATAATATTTATATCTTTCTTTTGTAGGTTTTTTCTTTAAAAAAATTTTAAATTCTTTAGAAGTTGTTGGTATAACTGTATTTTCTGGTAAACTTCTTGATGAAGTTCCAATCATTAGTTTATATTTTGATTTATTAGCATTACCTGGTATTAAAATATCATATAATGTGGGCATACTTTATATTTTATTTATATTTTATTTATATTTAAATTTTTAAAGAGGAATATTTATAAAAATATTCTATAGAACAACCAAGATATTTAATAGATTTATTTTTTTTTTTTATTTTGCAATATTTAATAATTATATTTTTATAAACTAAATGGTATATACAAATTTATCTACTTCATTAAGTTCATCAAGTTCATCAAGTTCATCAAGTTCATCAAATTCATCAAGTTCATCAAGTTCATCAAGTTTATCTACTTCATTAAGTTCATCAAATTCATCAAGTTCATTAAGTTTATCAACTTCATCAAGTTCATCAAGTTCATCAAGTTCATCAAGAACTATATTAGATTTTATAAGAGAATTAAAAAAATATAAAACAGCAACAGAAGCTATTGAAAATATATTTAAAACTGAAAAAATTAAATATATTGATTCTGAAAAAAAAGAACATGAATATAATTCAGTATCCAAACAAGGATTTATATATGAATTATTATGGGATTTATGTATAAAATTAAATATTTTTATTAAAACGAAGCAAGATGATATTCATATACATCATACACTTAATAATTTTAATAATCAACAATCCTGTAAATTTGAAACTATAACAAAAATATTTGATAATTATTTAAAAAATCCATTTATAAGTGGTAATTCAGGTGGATATTCAGATATTACTTTTAAAATTGAAGATATATTATATTTAGCATCTTCTAAATATTATAATACAGAAAAAGCTATAGCAGATTATGATATTCAAAAATTATGTCCATTAATAGAGAGAGAAAATAAAGATTATAAGGAAATAAAAGCTTTATTATTCGTCAAAAACAAGCAAGATTTTATAAAAAAATGTAAAAATGCAAATAAATCAAGTGATATTTTAATTAAATATATATCACCAAATGGTAATTACGAAAATGTATATGATCTTAATGATCTTGAAAAAAATTATACAGTTTTATATAATATATTAACAGATTTCAATTTTCTTAAAGATGATTATCAACCATTTAAAGAACAATATTTAAAATCTTTAAAATCTAAGTTTATCCCACGATTTCATCAAGAATTATTTATTGAAAAAATAACAAGTTTGGTTAA